>JAABUQ010002703.1_pt1 | contig 34460 bp, 30 predicted proteins | sample 5560001 | NCBI WGS metagenome assembly JAABUQ01 (sample SAMN10711888, study PRJNA513371) | rock metagenome | isolation source: Antarctica rocks | place: Antarctica: Victoria Land, Finger Mt nord | collected 2015-12-18
ATTTCGCGCAGCCACATACGCACCGAGTCGTCCAGCGGCAGGCCTTCCAGCGCACCGAAGTCTTCTTCGCCCCCATCCTGCTCCGGGGCGGCAATGTCGTCGCCCTGATCTTCTCCGTAGCCTTCCCCAAAGAGGAGCTTGCTCGGAGCCGATGCGTCTTCCATATCGGTCGGCAGAAAACGCAGCTCGTCCATGGGTTCTTCGTCAAACAGCAGGGTGTGGGCGGAAGCATCTGTGCCCGCTGATGGAATGGAGGGCGCTTCGCCATGACGCATAAATTCCTCGCCGCCGCCGGTGGGCGGCGGGGCGGAGGGCATCGCCCCACGGATGAGTTCTTTTGACGGCACGGTCACTTTCTCCCTTGAAAATTGCTGCCACTCTCTACTGCGAGGGTCGCGTGCCCTTCAGCTCGCTTTGCAAATGCGCGAATTGCTGATGCACCTGCGCATCAGTCGCACCGCTGCTGATCTGCGCGGTCAGGGCAGCCAAACGACGCTGCTTGGCCCGCAGCTTCAGGCGGCGGATTTCATCCCCGATGGTCTGTGCAGACAACGGCTGGTCATCGGGGGCCATTGCCGTTGCAGTCAAAAGCGCGCGCGCGTCGTCGTCTTCAATGGACGCGAGCAAAGATGCCGGGTCAAGCGCATCTCCGCCCTCCATCTGCGCGTACATCAATGCCGCCGCGGTGCGGGCAGGCGAGGTATCAAACTCATCCGGGTGCAGACCTTCTCGCACCAAGCCTGCCAACATGCGGTCTTCGCTCAGCAAAGCGCGCAGCAAATGCCGCTCGGCCTGCTCGGTCGCACTGCCGAGCAGCGGCGTGGTCGGCGGCGCAGCAGGCGCAGGGCGAACAGGCGCAGACCGGTCAGTCCGGGTCATGGTTCGCCCGCTCAGATGGGCTTCCACATCGCGCTGGATGTAGTCTTGCGCCGACACGCCCCGCACCCCGTATTGCGGATGGTACGGCAACGCGATCTTCATGTAATGCGCTCGCAGCGCGGGCGTCTTCACGGATGCCAGTATCGGCAGCGACTTCTCAAACAGGGCGACGCGGTCACGCTCGCTGAGCTCCGATGCGGGACGGCGCAGCAGGCGCTTCAGGCGATACTCGGTCAGCGGCATGGCGTCTTCCAATGCCTGCTCAAAAACGCGCCGCTTGCCCCCGCGCAGCAGGCTGTCCGGGTCGTCGCCTTCGGGCAGGTCCAGAACGCGCACTTCCACTTCCCTTTCTTCAAAGATGGCGGCGGCCCGGAAGGCGGCTTTCAAGCCCGCCGAGTCGGCATCAAAGGCCAGCAGCACGGTCGGGGCGAGCCGCGCCAGCACTTTGACATGCTCTTCGGTGAGAGATGTTCCCAGAGTTGCCACCACGTTTTCAAACCCGGCCTGATGGCATGCCACCACGTCCGTATAGCCTTCCACGACCACGGACCGGCCCTGCGCGGCAATTGCCTTGCGCGCCCGCCATAAGCCGTACAGCGTGCCGCTCTTAGAAAAAACAGGCGTTTCGGGCGAGTTCCAGTACTTGGGCACTCCTGCCCGCACTTCGCCCTCAATCAATCGTCCGCCGAAGGCCACGGGACGCTCATGCACGTCCAGAATAGGAAACACCAAGCGCCCGCGCAGTTTATCAAAGTACCCGCGCTCGCCCTTTGTCACCAGACCGGCCCGCTCGGCATCGGCCAGGCTGACGCCTTTCTGCTCTAAATGCCCCGACAGGCCGTTCCAGGCATCCGGCGCAAAGCCGATTTGGAAGCCTTCCTGCGCGGCATGGGCGATCTGACGCCCCTGCAAATAGTCCTGCGCGACCGGCGCGCGCTTCAGCATGTCTCTGTAGTAGCGCAGGGCCAGAGTGTTGATGTTGTAAAGGCGGTCTTTTTCGCCCGGCTGCGGCCCTTCTGATGCTCCTGCATGCCCCGTGCCAACCCGGCTGCTTTCCCTTCCCCCGCGCGGCGGCTCCTTTGTCAATGTCACGCCCGCTCGCAGCGCGAGCCGCTCCAGCGCTTCGGGAAACGACAGGTTTTCTATCTTTTGGACAAACTTGAAGATGTCCCCGCCCTCGCCGCACGACCCAAAGCAGTACCAGGTGCCCAAATCCGGGTTGACCGTGAACGACGGGGTCTTTTCTTGATGAAACGGGCACAGCCCCTTGAAGCTGCGCCCGGCCCTTTTCAATGTGACATACGGCTCCACGACGGACACAATATCCACCCGCGCCCGAATGTCGTCAATATCGCGCCGATCCGACACTTGGCACCTTCTCGCTCCGAAACAAACTTGCTCTTATTCCACTGCGGCGACGATAATGCCGACAACGCGCTGGTTGTAAAACTGGAACGCCGCATGGGCACGCTCCGTGTAGCGCGCGGTCAGCACGCTGCCGGTTTGCTCCTGCGCTTCCGGGTAGCCGTATTTCCCCATGACCGCCCCGTACTTCGCGCCCAGCCCGACTCCCTTGGCCGTTCGCACCGGCCCCTGGTACCCGGTCGCCCGAATCTGCACCACACGCCCATCGCTGGAAAACGTAAACTCCAGGTCGCTGCCGCCGGGACGATCATAAATCCAGGTGGACTCGCCCGCATTCGGGTCGATCTGCGCCCCGCCTGCGCCGTTTTGCCCCAGGCCACCCGGCCCGCCGGGCATGCCCGGCAAGCCGCCTCCCCCGAAGCCCGGCCCGCCACCGCCCAGTTCCGGCGGAGCCGCCCCAAAGCCCGGCAGCGCGCCTGGGGCCAGGCTGGGCGCGCCACCCAGCCCCCCCTGCAAGCCTGCCGCCGCCCCATTGGTCGGAGTCAGCGAAGGCCGCCCGACAATCACCTGTGTCGGGCTGCCGTACTTGGCAAGAACAGGCCGGGTCGTGCTGAAAATCTTGATCCCCGCCAGCGAACGCTCCGCCGCCGACGCCGGAACGGCCAGCGACAACGCCAGCGCCCCCGCCATCAGCAGCAGCGCGCCCGGATACCCCTGCTTTGTTCCGGTTCCATTGAGATTTGTTCTAGTTCCATTGCGCTTTGTTTCAGTCCCGTGAAAGTGTTTCATAAGTTGTCCGCCTCCCGCAGCAAGTGTTCTGCCCATCCCTCGCCCGGCAGGCGAAAGGCCTCACCCCTGATTATACGACATATTTCACCACAACGACGCCGGTTTTCCTGCTTGGCCTGAAGATTATTCCTGGCTTGCGCCATTGAGATTGCAACCCGCCGACGAATTGATGCGTATCCAAAGGGATGCTGTTCCCTTGACAGATTGGCTTGAAACAAAACAGGGCCGCATCTGCGCGGCCTTTCTCATGGCCCGGCAGCGGCCCCCATCAACCGAGCCGCGCGGAAACGCCGCTTGCTTTTCCTGCTCGCCTTCAACGCTTGCTCTGAGTTGTTGTTCCGAGTGAGGGCCGACCGCTGCAAAGGCGCTGCGAGCGTGTATCATAGGCTTTCCCACGGCGTTGCGACGACGGAAGAAAACGTTCCGTCGTCGGTACGCGCTTACGCATGGCTTGAAACGCCGAAGGAAGGCGGAAACGATGCCCCGGCAGGCAGATCACTGCCGCGTGCCAAACAGCGGGTGAACTTTTTGCATCAGCCCTGCGTCAACGGGGGTGCTGCGCCGGAACCAGGGCGGGCGGGGTCAAAATCAATGAGGAACCAAACATATCAAGACATGGCGCATCTGCTGCGTCGGGCCAGTTTTGGGGCGAGTTCAGCGGAAATCGCATCAGCGAGCGAACGCGGGACGGCCTCTGTCACCGATGACCTGCTGCACCCGGAACGGATGCCGGACACGATCAACGATGCCGACATGGTGCAGCGCCTGGCAAGCCTTGTGCCGGAAGACCGGCGCACCAACAAGCGCGGCGATGTGTATCTGCCTTTGCAGATGGTGAAACTGTGGTGGGTGCAGCGCATGATCGCGTCCCCGCACCCGCTGGCGGAAAAGATGACGCTGTTTTGGCACGGGCATTTCACGTCCAAAGACGGCGCGATGCAGGGCGATCTGATGATGCGCCAAAACCAGATGTTTCGCGCTCATGCTTTGGGGAACTTCCGCACCCTGACGCTGGCGGTTTCGCGCGACCCCGAAATGCTGCGCTATTTAAACGGCAATCAGAACTACAAGGCCCACCCCAACGAGAACTACGGACGCGAGCTGATGGAGCTGTATACGTGCGGCATCGGCAGCTACACCGAGGACGATGTGAAGGCGGCGGCGCGGGCGTTTTCGGGCTGGAACCTGCGCGGGGGCGAGTTCGTGTTCAATGCGAACAACCATGACAACGACCCCAAAACGTTTTTGGGCAAGACGGGCAACTGGAACGGCGACGACATTGTGGATATTCTGGTCGCCCACCCCGCCACAGCCAATCGGTTGTGCCGCCAATTGTTCGCGTTCTTTGCGTACCCAAACCCCGAACCGAATGTCTTGAATGCGCTGGTGCAGACCTACTATTCCAGCGGCTACGATATTCGGGCAGTCGTGGGCGCAATCCTGCGCTCACAGGCGTTTTACTCGGACAAGGCGCGCTATGGGTTGATTAAAAGCCCGGCCCAGTATGTGATTGGGACGGTGAAGATGATGGGGCTGGGGGCGGCGTTCACCTTGCAGCCCGGCGACATCACATCGGCCAACGACATGGCGGCCAATGCGAGTGCGGCCCCCGCGAACGCGACCGACCGGCAGCGGCAAAGCGGTCGTCGCCTGGGCGTGCTGGCAAGCCTGCCTCTGGCGATGCGGTCTATGGGGCAGGACCTGCTGGAGCCGCCAAGCGTCAAGGGCTGGGACGGCAACGAAGCGTGGATCAACACATCCACCCTGCTCGCGCGCATCAACTTCGCGAACCTGATGTCCCAGTCCCGGCTGGCATTTGGGGGCGAGTTCGCCCATGTGACGAACTTTGTGCAGCAGCGGGGGTTTTCGCCCGCGCAGTATGTGGACTTCCTGGCCGAAACATTGGGGCCGCTGCCGCTGTCCGCCCAAACGCGTCAAACAATTGTGGACTACATCAGCCAGCCCACCGCCGCCCCCCCGGAGGGATTGGCATCAAACACGTCCACTGACGCCGCGCCTTTGGGTCAAAAGCGTTTCCGGCAGGGCAAGCGCCAGGCCGGAGACCTGTACGCCCGCATGCGCAGCCTCAGCGGCCTGGGCGGCAGAGAAGCGCGCCTGCGGGCCGCCCTGCCGCTGGTGATGGCGACGCCTGAATACCAAGTCTGCTGAGGTGGCCCCCCCGCCCCAATTCTGGGGTGCCGGAATAAGAGGAGGCAATGGCGTTTAGCTCTGCTTGCCTTCTTCCTGTCCTACTCTGGCTCCCCAGAATTGGGGCGGGGGGGCATCTTTCAACATTGCTATGCACATCGTAGGCGCATGCCCATCTCACTGACAATTATCTTTTCCGAGTTCCCGTACCCATCTACAAGGAGCACCCCATGTCAGTTTCACGACGCGATTTTATCAAGAAGGGCGCCACTACGGTGGCCGTTGGCTTGGCCGTGCCGCCGTGGCTGGCGAAGATGGTCTGGGCCGAAGGAACCGGCGATTCGTTCCGCCAAAGCGCCCAGGGCGTGAAGCGCACCCTGGTTGTCATCCAATTGACCGGCGGCAATGACGGCCTGAACACAGTCATCCCCTATGCCGACAAAGCCTATCACCTCAACCGCCCCACCCTGGCCGTGCCCGACGACAAAGTTCTGCACCTTTCGGACAGCGTTGGGCTGAACCCCGTCATGGGCGGCATGAAGGGCCTGTACGACCGAGGGCAATTGGCCGTGGTGCAGGGGGTCGGCTACCCCAACCCCAACCGAAGCCACTTCCGCTCCATGGAAATCTGGCAGACCGGACAGCCGGACCGACCGGGCACGGAAGGCTGGGTGGGGCGCTATTTAGATGCTATTCGTTCGGGGCGCACATCGCCGCTCACCGGGATCAACATTGGGAATGAGCAAAGTATCGCCACCCAAAGCGCCCATGCCGCCGTGCCCAGCATTCAGGGCTTGGCGAACTTCGGCGTGGTCTTCCCGCACAATGCGGACGGGGATGCCCGCGCCGATGCCCTCAAGCGCGTGCAGCTCGCGGACACCAACACGCCCTACGGGGCATTGTTTTCCCAGGTGGCCCGCGAGACTTATGACAGCGCAGACCGTATTCGCGCGGGCCTGCCCCGCTACCATTCCACGGTGCAGTACCCGCAGGGCGGCTTTGGGCGGGACATGCAGGAAGTGGCGCAGCTGATTGCCGCCGATCTGGGCACGCGCGTGTTCTACCTATCCTTCGCGGGCGGCAGCTTTGACACGCACTCGCAGCAGGGCCGCCGCCAGCCGCTGCTGCTGTCGCAGTTGTCCGACGGCCTGGCCGCGTTCCAGGCGGACATGGAGCAAATGGGGCAGGCGGACAACGTGCTCACCGTGTGCTTTTCCGAGTTCGGGCGCCGAGTGCACGAGAACGCCGGGGGCGGGACAGACCACGGCACGGCGAGCGAGATGTTTGTTGTCGGCAAGCAGGTCAAAGGCGGCCTGTACGGCGCGTACCCAAGCCTCACCGACCTGGACGCGGGCGACCTGAAGTTCACCACGGACTTCCGGGCCGTTTACGGCACAGTGATTGACCGCTGGCTGGGCGCAAGCAGCGAAGCCGTGCTGGGCAGGCAGTACGAAGACCTGCGCTTTGTGTGACAATAGCGTTGCTTTGCTTCCATGAGCGCCGGGCGCAAATGCGCCGGGCGCTTTTTGCCGCGCCGCCCCCACGAAAAGATTTCACCCCCAATGCGGGTAAAATACAGTCACGCCTTCGCCTGGAGAGACTATTCATGCAAGCCTTGATCTTGGAAAAAGCCCACGCGCTGACGCTGGGCGACATTGATATTCCTGAGCCGCTTGGCCCGCGCGACGTGCGCATCGCCATCAAGACCGTCGGCATCTGCGGGTCGGACGTGCATTATTACACGCATGGGCGCATCGGGCCGTTTGTGGTGGAACAGCCGATGGTGCTGGGGCATGAGGCATCGGGGGTCGTGAGCGAAGTCGGCAGCGGCGTTTCGCATCTCCGGCCCGGCGACCGCGTGTGCATGGAGCCGGGCATTCCCGACCCAAACTCCCGCGCCACGCGGCTGGGCATGTACAACCTAGACCCCCAGGTGCGCTTTTGGGCCACGCCGCCGGTTCACGGCGTCCTGCGTCCGAGTGTCGTCCACCCCGCAGACTTTACATTCAAGCTGCCCGATAACGTGTCCTTTGCGGAAGGCGCGATGGTGGAGCCATTAGCGGTCGGAATGAACGCGGCTATCAAGGCGCGCATCAAGCCGGGAGACCTGGCCGTCGTGCTGGGCGCAGGCCCCATCGGCATGGTGACCGCACTGGCGGCGCTTGCGGGCGGGTGCAGCCAGGTCTTGCTGGCCGATACGCAGCAGCCCAAGTTAGACCTGGGCGCATCGCTCGGCCCCATTCGCCCGGTCAATGTGCAGCGGGAGAACGCCGCCGATGCCGCCCGGTCGCTGTCGGGCGGCTGGGGCGCGGACGTTGTCTTTGAGTGCAGCGGCAGCGAGGCCGCCCTCGCCCATGTGTTTGAGCCTCTCTGCCCCGGCGGGTGCGTGGTGCTGGTGGGCATGCCGCTTGCGCCCATTGCGTATGACGTGGTGGCGGCACAGATCAAGGAAGCGCGCGTGGAGCATGTATTCCGCTACGCGCACGTCTACCCGCGCGCCCTGGCCCTGATGGGCAGCGGCAGGATTGATGTCAAGCCTCTCGTTACGGACACATTCGGGTTTGGGGACAGCGTGCGAGCCTTTGATTTCGCGGTGCAGATGCCGCCCACATCCGTCAAGGCGCAGATTGAGCTGGCTTGATGGACATTGCCACCAAGCTTGTCATCGGCCTGGGCAACCCCGGCAGAGAGTACGACAACACGCGGCACAACATTGGGTTCATGGTGGCGGACGCGTTTGCGCAGGCGCACAACTTGGGGGCGTGGAAGTCCGGCGCGCGCGCGCTGGCCGCCGATGGGCGCGTGGGCGACGCGCGCGTGTTTGTGCTGAAGCCGCAGACATTTATGAACTTGTCCGGCGAGGCCGCCGCGCTGTTTCTGCGCCAGAAGCCTTTAGCATTGGAGCAAATCATGGTTGTCACCGATGACATCGCCCTGCCGCTGGGACGATTGCGGCTGCGGGCGGGCGGGTCGGCAGGCGGGCACAACGGCCTGAAGTCGCTGATCGCGCATCTGCACAGCCCGCAGTTTCCACGCCTGCGCTTCGGGGTCGGCGCGCCGCGCTCGGCGGAAGGGCAGATTGACTACGTCCTGGGCCGCTTCGGCAGAGGCGAGCAGGCCGATGTGGAGGACGGTATCGCCCGCGCCGTCGCCGCTTTGGATATGTGGATCGCGGATGGAATAGACGCGGCCATGAACCAATTCAACCGCTGACACGGCACTGCTTGGGCGGCGAAGCGCGTATTGAACAGCGTTTTGTCGGCTGGTTAATATTGCAAAAGCAGATTTGTGCCGAGGAGATTTGCGCAATGTTCCTGCCAGGCCCAATGCTAAAAGCTGGCGGCTATCTTCTGACGATCCTGGTGTTGACGCTCGCTTTTCGGCTGATTAACCACCATTGGCCGGACACTGTTCTTGTTGGCATCGTCGTGGCGGGTACTTACTCCCTCTGGCGCAGAGAGCGCAAAATGGAAGAGCGTACTCGGCGGGAAAAGCTTCAGCAAGCAGAGCAAGCACGGCGGGGCAAATAGGGAGCGTGCCTGTTTCGGGCCTGAACCCCTTTGGCGCTGTTGGTGCCAGCCATTGACGCGGTCTGCCCCATCCCCTGAAGCGGTCTGCCCCATCCCCGACAGCCATAGGGGAAGTGCCTCGCTGAGACCGGCGGGGCCGTGCTTGTTTCGTGTTGACAGGGCGCTGTGCACGCTTTTCCACGGCTTTCTCAGCCAGTTCCAACGACGGACGGATTTGTTCCGTCGTTGGTTATGGCTTGCGACGCGCTGGAAACGCTGGGGAACAGCCGAAGCAAAGCCGGAGCATCCCGGAAGAAAAGCCCGCCGAAAGTACCACTCAGGCAGTGACATCTCGGCGGCGAATCGCGTACTCATGGGCAGATGGGGAACAGAAATGCACGGGCAAGATGTTGTAGTCATAATCCAAGATGTTGTAGTCATAGTCATGGTTGGCCTGCTTCTGCGCGGTGGCCGGTGGTTTGACGGGTTTGTGGACAAGGTCGCCCAGGACATGAAGCACTTCAAGGGCGGAGGCCCCGGCGGGCCGAGTGCCGCCTGATATTGTATGGCCGCAGTTCAGTTGAGCAGTTGAACCATAGGGTACGAGCCAGCGCAGCGATACGCACTTGGTGAATAAGACATAGAAAGACAATCTCGCATGAAGTTTATGGAGAACGATATACAGAAGCGCAAACTCAACCTGCGCCCCGCCCTGCTGCTGGCACTCGCGGGCGGGCTTGTTGGAACGACGGTTCGTTGTGCGCACACGCAGACGCCAAATACCGACCGTCCCGCCCAGCCCGGCAAGCTGCTGACCGGCAAGGCGGCTCTCGGCGGGCACAACACCGATGCGCCCGGCGTGCGACGCCATATCACATTGGCGGATCTGCCCGCGCCGTATGCCACGCCCTCGGTGGACAACGGCGCGCACATGGTGCCGCGTCCCGATGGGGCGATGCCGCATGCGCCGCAGGGGTTTCAGGTGCAGGCGTATGCGGAAGGTTTGGACAACCCGCGCAAGATTGTCACCGCCCCCAACGGCGACCTGTTTGTTGTGGAAAGCGGGCCGGGCAAAATCCGCCTGCTGCGCGGCATCAACGCGAACGGCCACCCGGTCATGGACACGGTGTTCGCGTCCGGGCTGTCGCAGCCGTTCGGGCTGGCGTTCTACCCCACCGGCCCGCACCCACGCTTTGTGTATGTCGGCAATACCGACTCAGTCGTGCGCTTCCCCTATCAAAATGGCGATGTCAAGGCGCGCGGAGCATCGGAGACCATCGTGCCGGATATTCCCGGCGGCGGACGTCTGCGCGGGGGCGGGCACTGGACGCGCGACGTGGTCTTTTCTAATGACAGCCGCAAGATGTTTGTGTCGGTCGGGTCGCGCTCCAATGTCGCCGAGGGGCGGGACGCGGCAGCCGAGGAAGAGCGGCGCGCGGACATTTTGCAGTACAACCCGGACGGCACGGGCTACCGCTTGTATGCATCAGGCATCCGCAACCCGGTCGGGCTGGCAATAGACCCCCAAACCGGCCTGCTCTGGACGTCTGTCAATGAGCGCGACGGCCTGGGGGACACGCTGCCCCCCGATTACATCACGCATGTACAGGACGGCGGCTTTTACGGCTGGCCCTGGTATTACTTAGGGAACCATCCCGACCCGCGGCACAAAGGCGCGCACCCGGAGCTTGCCTCGCAGACAATCGTGCCGGATGTGCTTTTGCAGGCGCACATGGCGTCGCTGGCCCTGACGTTTTACAATGGGCCGACGTTTCCTGCACGCTACCAAAACCAGATATTCGCCGCCGAGCACGGGTCGTGGAACAGCGCCGATCCCACCGGGTACAAAGTGATCATGGCCCCAGTGCATGCGGGCAAAGCAATGGGGGAATATGATGACTTCCTGACGGGCTTTGTGACACCCGACGGGCATGTCTGGGGCCGTCCCGTCGGCGTTGCAGCGGCAAAGGACGGTGCGCTGATGGTCTCCGATGACGGGTCGGGCACAATCTGGCGGGTGCAGTATGTCGGCGCGGCCAGGAAGCAGGCGTCGTCCCCCCGTTCCTCGGCAGCGCCTCACACAGCAAGCCGATGAGTGACGAGGTTGTCATACGCAGGGCGCAGATGGGCGATGCCGCTGGCATCGCTCATATTTACAACCATGCCGTGCTGCATCTCCCCGCGACCGCCCAGGAGACCGTAGAGACCGTGGAAGAGCGGGCAGCCTGGCTCGCCGAGCATGGCGCGCAGGGTCTGCCCGTGTTTGTCGCTTCTGCGGGGGAGACTGTGGTAGGTTGGGGCAGCCTCAGCCTGTTTCATCCCCGGAGTGGGTATCGCTTTACGGTGGAAAACTCTGTGTATGTCCACCCGGATTGGTGCGGACGGGGTCTTGGCAAGCGCCTGCTTGGGCCGTTGGTGCAGCAAGCGCAGACCCTCGGCTTTCATGCGATTATGGCGTGGCTGGACAGCACAAACGCGGCGAGCATGGCCCTGCACGCAGGCTTCGGCTTTGTGGAGGTCGGGCGCTTCCGCGAGGTCATGCGCAAGTTTGATCGGTGGATGGACGTCGTGGTTCTTGAGCGGCTGCTGACCGACGAAGAGGAGCCGACTTAAGAGTATACTGGTGCCACAGGAGAATAGTAAATGCAGCAAGCGTTTGACATCAACATTCCGCAAAGCCTGGAAGACGTGGTTGACCCACAGCATACGGCCCTGCTAGTGTATGATATGCAGGTGGGGATTTTGAGCCAGCTGCCCAACGGAGCCGACATCACGGCGCGGGTGGCCCAGGTGCTGGATGCGGCACGGACAGCCCATGTGCGCGTCTTTTTCTCGCGTCACCTGTCACTGCCGCCTGCGCTGATGGGGCGGTCGCAATGGCGCATGGCGATGGCTTGGCAGCATGCCCAGACGCCCGCGGAAGTCAAACCCTGGTTTCTGCGCGACACGCCGGGGTTTGAGATCGTCCCCACCCTTGCGCCCCGGCCCGACGAGGGCGTATTTGACAAGATCAGCATGTCCGCCTTTGAGGGAACGTATCTGAACATGGCCCTGCGCGACTGCGACATCAACGCCTTTGCGGTTGTGGGCGTCGCCACCGAGATTGGGATTGACCCGACTGTGCGCCACGCCTCCGACCTGGGCTACATCCCTGTTATCGTCCAAGATGCCTGCGGGGCAGGCCATGCCGAGGCCGCAAATCGCTCGCTGGAGTCGCTGGCCTTCACCGGGGACACGATGCTGACCGACACGGCCACATTCTGCGGGCTACTTCGGAACCGTCGCTGACAAAGGTTGACACGCGGCACGCGCCCGGTGCATTCCCGCTCAGGCGGCGGCCGCAAGCGTCGTTTCCCCATCTGCCGATGCCAGGCGCGCCGTCTCCTCTGCCTTGTGGTCTTCGGCCAGCATCTGCAAAAAGGCGGCGACTGCCTGCGGGTCAAAGTGGGTGCCGGACAAAGAGCGCAGATGGTTCACAATGCGCGCTTCCGGCCAGCCCGCCCGGTAAGGACGGTCGGAGCGCAGGGCGTCCCACACATCGGCAACCGCAAACAGGCGGGCGGCGAGCGGGATTTGCGTTCCCGCAAGGCCGCGCGGGTAGCCTGTCCCATCCCACTTTTCATGGTGGCACCAGGGGATTGTCAGCGCGGAGTGCAGAAAGTCAATCGGGCGCAGCATCTCGTAGGCATAGGTCGGGTGCAGGCGCATCACTGTCCATTCATCGTCTGAAAGCGGGCCGGGCTTGAGCAAAATCTGGTCGGGCACGCCCATCTTGCCGATGTCGTGGAGCAATGCCCCGCGCCGGATGGGAACAAGCTCGGCTTCGCCCAGACCCATGCACCGCGCAAGACGCAGGGTCAAAGTCGCGACCCTTTGGCAGTGCCCCTCGGTTTCTTTGTCCCGCAAGTCCAGCGCACGGCTCCAGCCCTCAATGGTCGCGTCATATGCCTGCGTGAGTTCCGTGTTTAGACAAACGATCTTCCTCCCTGCCTCGCTGCGCTGCGTGTCCGCCTCGCGCAAATCGTGGTTGGCCTGCTCCAGCAAGACCGTTCGCTCGCGCACCCGCTGTTCCAAATCCTCGTTCGCCCGCTCCAATCTTTCGTGCGCCTGATGCAGCAGTTCTTCCGATGCTTTGCGCTCGGAGACATCGCGCAGGTATGCCGTGAACAGGCTCTGGCCCTTCAGCCGGATCGGCATGATGGTCAGCTCGATAGGGAACTCTTCCCCGCTTTTGCGCATGCCGGGCACTTCAATCCGCTGGTTTAAGATCGGCCCTTCGCCGGTGGCGAGGAAATGGGCTATGCCCCGCTTGTGAGCGTCGCGCAGGGCAGGCGGGATAATCAAGGACGACAGCTTCCGGCCCTGCGCCTCGGCTACGCCGTAGCCGAACGTGGCTTCCGCTGCCGGATTCCAGTCCAGCACTTCTTCTTGGGCGTTGATAGTGATGATGCAGTCCAGGGCTGCTGTCAGGATGGCGTTTTTGCGGGCCTCGCTTTCGCGCAGCAGCTGCGCGGCTTCTTCCCGTTCGACCAGCATCTGTGCCTGCTCCGATGTTTTGCGCCGCAGCTCCAGATGCGCGATGACCATGCGGGCCAGGGCCAGCAGAGTTTCCTGCTGAGACGCGCTCAGGGTGCGGGGAACACAGTCCAGCACGCACAGTGTCCCCAATGTCTGCCCGTCGCCGGTCACCAGCGGCGCACCCGCATAAAAGCGAATGTAAGGCTCGCCCGTCACCAGGCCATTGCCGGCGAACCGAGCATCCGCAAGCGCGTCCGGGATGATAAACAAATGCTGCTGGTGCAGGGCGTGGGCGCAGAACGACACATCGCGCCCGGTTTCGCACGCATCCAGTCCAATATGAGACTTGAACCATTGACGCTCGCTGTCCACCAGCGAGATCAGAGCAATGGGAGCGTCACAAATCTGGGCAGCCAGGCGCGTGATGTCGTCAAACTCTTGTTCCGGGGCGGTATCCAGGATTTCGTACCGTCGCAGGGCTGTCAGCCGCTCGGCTTCCCGCGAGGAAACACTGGGGCCGGCAGCCTCTTCAACAGGCGGAGGAGTGATCATTGCATGCTTTTCCCAATGCGTGTATTTGTCCACAATCGCAAACAGTTTTACACTCATTGTGGTATTCCGCTAAAAGAAATCCCGAAGGAACTTGTGCGCCAGGCGTGGGACGCCTCGGCGGCTCACTGAAGCAGGGGAAACGCGGGGGCTTTTCTGCCGACGTGTCTCCAATGGGCCACGGCTCTCAGGAGACGCTGCACAGGGGTTCATTACGCGTTGCCACGGTGTTTCAAGCGTGTACCGACGACGGAAGAGTTTGTTCCGTCGTCGGTACGCCCTGCGTCACCCGTAGAAAAGCCGTGGGAACGCGCAGGCAATGGGTGAGCAAAGAGGGAAGACCTTCTTTACGGAGAAGCCCGCACGAGACGCGGCGCACAGGTATAATAAAAGCATGACGGACTATGATACGGACTATGATGTTGTTGTTGTCGGGGCGGGGCATGCCGGCGCGGAAGCGGCCCTCGCCTCCGCACGCCTGGGGGCGAGGACGCTGTGCCTGACCTTGTCGCGCGAGACGGTCGCCTTGATGCCCTGCAACTGCTCCGTGGGCGGCCCGGCCAAGGGCAACCTGGTGCGCGAAGTGGACGCGCTGGGCGGGCAGATGGGGCTGAATGCGGATGCGACGCGCACTCATGTGCGCCTGCTGAACACGGGCAAAGGCCCCGCCGTGCAGGCGCTCAGGGCGCAGTGCGACAAAGGCTTGTACTCGCAGGCCATGCGGCTGGCGCTGGAAAACGCGTCCAACCTGACGCTGCGCGAGGGCATGGCCGAAGACTTGGTCCTTGAAAACGGGCGGGTGGCCGGGCTGACAACGCAGGCGGGCGAACAGTTCGCAGCGCGCACTGTGGTGATTACGACGGGCACGTTCCTGCGGGGCATGATGCACCGAGGGGATGGACAGACGGCGGGCGGCAGGCTGGGAGAGCGTCCGTCTGTCGCGCTGTCGGACACATTGCGGCGGCTCGGTTTCCCCACCCTGCGCCTGAAAACCGGGACGACGCCGCGCATTGACAAGCGGTCGGTGGATTTCGCGCGGATGGCAGTGCTGGACAGCGAACCGAACGCCGGGACGTTTTCGTTTCTGCCCCGCAGCGTGCAGGGGGAGCACGCGCTGCTGCCGACCTGGCTGACGCACACCAACGCGCGCACGCATGAAATTATTCACGCCAACCTGTCCCGCTCGGCCATGTACGGCGGCTTTATTGACGGCTGCGGGCCGCGCTACTGCCCGTCCATTGAAGACAAGATTGTCAAGTTTCGCGACAAGCAGTCCCATCAGGTGTTTTTGGAGCAGGAAGGCTGGGACACAAACTCGCTGTATGTGCAGGGCACGAGCACATCGCTGCCCGCCGGCGTGCAATTGGAGTTCCTGCACACTATCGCGGGCCTGGAACAATGCATCATGCTGAAGCCCGGCTACGCCGTAGAGTATGATGCCGTGCCGCCGACTGAATTGACCCACGCGCTGATGACCAAGCGGCTGCCGGGCTTGTTCCTGGCAGGGCAGATCAACGGCACATCCGGGTACGAGGAAGCCGCCGCGCAGGGCCTGATGGCAGGCGCGAATGCCGCACTCAGGGCGCGGGGCGACGAGCCGTTTGTGCTGGGCCGGGCCGAGGCGTACATCGGAGTGATGATTGACGACCTAGTCACGAAAGGCGTGGATGAGCCGTACCGGCTGCTTACGTCCAGGGCCGAGTATCGCCTGCTGCTGCGTCAGGACAATGCCGACCTGCGCCTTTGCGCGCGGGGCCGGGACATCGGGCTGGTGCCGGACGACCGCTGGCATGTCTTTGACCAAAAGCGCAACCTGGTGGCGCGCGAAGTCGCGCGCTTGGAGCAGGAAAGCGTGACGGGCACGGACAATGCGCGTCTGGCGCTGCTTGGCCTGTCGCCGGTCAGTCAGCGCATGGCCCTGGCCGACCTGATGAAGCGCCCGGACATGGACTATGCAAAAGCGCGGGCCTTGTCGCCGCCGGGCTGCTATTTACCCGCGGATGTCATGGAACAAGTGGAAGTGCAGTGCAAGTATGAAGGCTATATCGGCAGGCAGCAGGGGCAGGTGCAGGCCGCCGCGCGCCGCGAGGAAACGCTGATTCCGCCTGAGTTCGCCTTTGGGACACTGCGCGCCCTGTCCAACGAGGGCCGGGACAACCTCGCCCGCGTGCAGCCTGTTTCGCTGGGGCAGGCCGCCCGCATTCCGGGGGTCACGCCCGCCGACATTGCCGTGCTCAGCGTCCACCTGGAACAGCGGCGCCGGCAAGCGGCGTAACAAAACTCTGCCCTCTGCCGAACAAAACGATGCCCTCTGCCGAGAACTTGACGGCAGACACGTTTTTGTGTAACATAGACAGCATACGCAGACCATACGTCCCGAAAGGAAGTTACCCCATTTGACACGACACACATGGAGCGGGACCAAGACGCTCATTCTCGCAATAACACTCGCGGGGGCATTGGGCCGTGCCGATGCCCAGGCGTCCACACAGCAGCCGCCCCCGCCGCCCCCGCCCGGCGCGACATTTGCACGGCCCTCCCCCGCCGATACGGAGCATCATCTGGCCGGGCCGCCGAACCTTGCGGCGACCGTTAACGGGCAGCCGATCACCAAGGCCACGGTTTCGGCGCTGGCATTGCAGGTGGCAGGCCCCGACCTGCTGGAGCAGCTCATCAACAACGCTTTGGTGGATCAAGCGGCAAAGGCGGCGCACCTCACGACCACGCCCGCCGAAGTCAACGCGCGCTTTCTCCTGGTCAAGCAGCAGCTCGCGGCCCAGCAGCGGGCGCAGGGCCTGCCGGTTCAGAGCCTCGCCACCCTGATTGCGCAAAGCCACCAGACTTTGGCGACATTCAAGGAGAGCCTGCGCCTGCGCATTGAAGCCGAAAAGCTGGTGGGCCGTCAGATCGCCCCCCTGAAGATGGTGCATGCTTCGCACATCCTGGTTCTCACCAACGGCAGCATCAACCCCGCCCTGAAAGCCCATTCCGACAGCGATGCCCTCAAGATAATCGGCAAAGCGCAGGCCGACCTGAAGGCGGGCAAGTCATGGGCCGACGTGTGCAAAAAGTACTCGGAAGACCCCAGCAACAAAGACAAAGGCGGGGACTTGGGCATCATTGGAACAGGCATGACCAACATCGACCCGACGTTTCTTGCCGCCGCCATCGCCCTGCCCACGGGCCAGACAACCCCGACGCCCGTCAAGTCCATCTACGGCTACCACCTGATCAAAGTGGACAGCACGAATGCCGCGCCTGGATCGCCTGTGGAACGCGCGCAGTATGCCTCAGTCCTTACCAATGCCCGTGAAAGCCAGTACAAGGCCCTGATCCCGCCTTATTTGCTGCAGCTGAGGGCACAGGCAAAGATCAACAACTACCTGACACCCTAGTGGTCACCCACACAGCCCGCCGAATAAACACTCGGCGGGCTGCTTTTGTTTGGGTCAGGGCGGTGTCTGGGGCAAGGAGCAGCAATGGCAAAAAGAACTCTCAATATCGGACTGATCGGCTACAAGTTTATGGGCAAGGCGCATTCCAACGCCTACCGGCAAGTGGCGCGCTACTATGACGACCTGGAAGTCCGCCCCGTCCTCAAGGCATTGTGCGGGCGCGAACAAAGCGGCGTCGCCCGCGCCGCCGACACTTTTGGCTGGGAAAGCTACGAGACCGACTGGCGGGCGTTGCTGGCCCGCCCCGACATTGACATTGTGGATGTGGCTGCGCCCTCCAACCTGCATACGGAGATGGTGCTGGCCGCGGCGCAGGCCGGCAAGCACATCTTCTGCGAAAAGCCGCTCGCCAATACGGCTGCCGATGCGCAGCAGATGCTGGAGGCGGTCTCGCAGGCCGGCGTGTTCCATGCCATCTGGTTCAATTATCGCTTTGTCCCGGCAATCGCATTCGCCAAAAAGCTGATTGACGACGGCGCGCTGGGCACGATCTATCACTGCCGCGCCCTGTATTTGCAGGACTGGATCGTCAACCCCAACTTCCCCCTGGTGTGGCGGCTGCGCAAAGACCAGGCTGGGTCCGGCTCCCATGGTGACCTGCTGGCGCACTCGCTGGATACGGCCCGCTTTCTGATCGGGGATATTGGGGAGGTGTCGGGCCTGATGGAGACGTTTGTCAAGCAGCGCCCTGAACTCGCCGCCGCCGATGACCGACTGGGCGGGGTCGCCTCAGACACAATGGGCGAAGTCACCGTGGATGACGCCTCCATCGCTCTGGCCCGGTTCACGAATGGGGCCGTGGGGACGTTTGAAGCGACCCGCTTCGCGCTGGGGCGCAAGAACCACAACCGCATTGAAATCAACGGCAGCCGTGGCAGCCTTGTGTTTAACATGGAGCGGCCCAACGAGCTGGAGATTTACACGGAAGACACGCGGGACGGCACCTTCGGCTTCCGCACCGTTTCGGTCACGTCGGGGCAGGACCCTTACAGCGGGCATTACTGGCCGACCGCTCATAATACGGGCTACGAGCATACATTCATCAACCTGCTGCACGACGCACTGGCCGCGATTGGCCGGGGCGAGAACCCCGTCCCGAACTTCCATGACGGCTATGTCAACAACGTTGTCCTGGACACGATTGAACGCTCCGCGCAGTCTCGGCGCTGGGAGGCAGTTCCCGCTCTGTGAGGCCCACAGCGGCAGGCAGGCCTTGGGGACGGCTTGCTTTGCCAAGATTGATGCCGCTCCGCAGGCATTGTCAACGCTTTGCTAGGGCTAATTAAAGGCGTACCAACGACGGACTGTTTTCTTCCGTCGTCGGTACAGGCTGGGAACGCCTTTTATCAGCCTGGGGAAAGCGTCTGCAATGCCGACTTGGCGCGCAGAAAAGCCCGCGCCTTTGTGGACAACTCCCACGGGAAACGCGGCAGGTCGGAGGCTGCCCCCTATCGGGTATAATAAGGGCATGCGGCGCGTATGGGCCATTGCGGACACTCACCTTTCGTTTGCCAAGCCCAAGCCCATGCATATTTTCGGCGAACACTGGCGCGACCACCCCGCGCGCATCGCCGAGTCGTGCCATAAAGTCATTGCTCCCAACGATTTGCTGCTGATGCCCGGCGACCTGTCCTGGGCCATGAAGCGCCGCGAGGCCGTGCCTGACCTGGACTTTTTGGCGGCCCTGCCCGGCACCAAAGTGCTGTGCAAAGGCAACCATGACTACTGGTGGGACAGCGACCGCGCGCTGGACTTTCCCGGCCTGCACGACACGCCCTGGCTTTCGGATGACGGCATGGTCGGCGTGGCGGGAACGCGCGGATGGATGGCCCCTACCGCGCAGATGACGGCGGAAGAGCGGGCGCAGTGCGACAAGATCAGCACGCGCGAACTGGCCCGCCTGGAACGCAGGCTCCAGGGCATCGCATCGGCGCGGCACAAGTTCGCCCTCGTCCACTATCCGCCCCTGGACTGCTTCCGCGACCTGCTGGCGTCACAGGGCGTGGAGGCGATTTTATACGGGCATCTGCACCTGAACGGCAATGAGTACCCGCTGCCGGAACAGTGGCATGGCCTGCGCGCCTTGTGTGTTGCCGCCGACCGTCTGCATTTTGTGCCCCGCCTTGTCGCCGCTTTGGACGACTAGGGCCAGCGTTTGGAAAAGGAAACTAGACATGCCCGCGTCGTTCATTGGACTGATTATCGTCGTCGTCCTGGTGCTGTTTGTCGCGTCCCTAGTCATACGATTTCTGCCGATTGGCCTGCTGATTACCGCCATCTCCGCGGGCGTCAGCGGGGTCAGCATGGGCAGTTTGATCGGGATGCGACTGCGCCGCGTGCCCCAGGACCGCGTCGTGCTGCCGCTGATCGCCGCTGTCAAGGCAGGCGTTCAGGTCAATGCCAACCAATTGGAAACGCACTTTCTTGCGGGCGGCAACGTAGACCGTGTGGTGCAGGCGCTGATTTCCGCGCACCGCGCGCAAATCCCGCTGCCGTTTGAGCGCGCCGCCGCCATCGACCTGGCAGGGCGCAACGTGCTGGAAGCCGTGCAGATGTCGGTCAACCCCAAAGTGATTGAAACCCCCAATGTCGCCGGTGTCGCCAAGAACGGCGTGGAGATGAAAGCGTTTGCGCGGGTCACCGTGCGCGCCAACATCGACCAGTTTGTCGGCGGCGCGGGCGAGCAGACCGTGCTGGCCCGTGTCGGCGAAGGCATTGTCACGACTATTGGCAGCGCCGCCACCCACCTGGAGGTGATGGAGAAACCCGACGCCATCAGCAAGACGGTCTTGGCAAAGGGCCTGGATGCAGGCACGGCGTTTGAGATACTCAGCATTGACATTGCCGACGTAGTGGTGGGGCAGAACATCGGCGCGCGCCTGCAGGCAGACCAGGCCGAAGCCGACAAGAAGATTGCGCAGGCCAAGGCCGAAGAGCGCCGCAGCATGGCGGTCGCCCGTGAACAGGAGATGAAAGCCTACACGCAGGAGATGCAGGCCAAGGTGGTGGAAGCGCAGGCATCTGTCCCAATGGCGCTTGCCGAAGCCCTGCGCGGCGGTGGCCTGGGCGTCATGGACTACTACAACATGCGCAACGTGCAGGCGGATACGTCCATGCGCACGGGCATCAGCCGCATGACCGGCGGCAGCGATGAAACCGGCGGCGCGGGCACCCTGCCGGGCGGAAGCATGCAGCCCTAAGTTCCCGCCTCTTCCCTCGCTCTGGAGACTGCGCCATAGACGAGCTGATCTTCTTTGTCCTTAACTTAATTGCAGAGGCGCTGGGGCTGAAGCAGAAGCGGGCGGCATTGCCCCGTGTGCCGTCCGCGCCGCCTGGCCCTCGCCCTGGCGACGCTTTGCCGCCGCGCGCGCCCCTGATGCCGGGGGCGCCGCGCACCATTGCTCGCGCTGCCGAGGACGACCAAACCCTGGTGCCTGAGCAGGCCACGACAGCGGGCTTTGCCGAGCGAGTGGCGCAGTCCACGCAGGGAGAGCCGCAGCCATTTGCCGGGCGCGCGGCGGGCCGTGCTGCCCCTGCGCCTGCCGCCCCGGCGGCTTCGCCTCTTGCCTCCCTTTTTACTTCCAGCGACGACTTTGTGCGGGCGTTTGTGATGCAGGAGATTCTCCAGCCGCCCCGCTCTTTGCGCCCGCACACGCCTGCTTTTGCGGCCTCTTCCGTCCCGCCGCCTCCCCCACCCACTCCTGCCGAACCGACGGATTGACGCCTGCGAATCGCAGCAAATCGGCGTCGTTCGCCCTGCTGTGCCTCTGTTGTGACACTTTTTCCCCGTCAATTGTGCCTGTTTCGGTAGCCCTGAGGCCAAAGCCCGCACTTTTACCAGAGTCGCATTTGAGTGAGTGGGTATACTTCGCCTCTGTAAGCCCTGATGCGAATTGTCCCACCGAGAGACAGGTATCCGGCTTTAGAAGAGGAACTCCTATTGAACACTCTCGCCCCTTTTTTCCTGCAAATTCCGGCCCTGGCAGCCCTGCCGGAGGACACGCAGCGACACCTGGATCGCGCCGCCGAGCAGCGCCGCTACCGGCGGCGTCAGGTGATCCATTTCCCAGATCAGCCCGGTGACTTTTTGTATGTGCTGTGCACCGGGCGCGTGAAAATCGGGCGCACGTCGGAGCAGGGCCGCGAGATCACCCTGCTGCTGCTGGAAGCGCCGCAGCTTTTCGGCGAAACGGGCCTGTTTGCCCCGGAGGCGCCCTATGACTTGATGGCTGAGACTTTGGAAGATTCACTGGTTGGGGTGCTGCGCCGCTCCGATGTGCTGGCCGCCCTTTCCCAGTCGCCGTGCGCGGCCCTGGAAATGCTGAAGCTGGTGAGCGAGCGGCGTGCGCTGGCGGAGGCGCAGGCCGCCGACCTGGTGTTTCTGGAAGTCCCCAAGCGCATCGCGCGCCTGCTGCTGCGTTTGCACGGCAACGCGAGCTGGCGGGGCGGGCGCCCCGCCCTGCCAGCACGCACCAAATTGACACACCAGGAGATGGCGAACATGATTGGCAGCACACGCGAAACCACTACGTTGATCTTGAACGACTTCAAGCGTCAGGGAGCGGTGGAGTTTGTGAACCGCAAAATCGTGATTCGTGACCACGCCCGATTGGAAGCAATCGCGCAGAGCGGGGAAACCGCGCGCGGCTAACTCGCAGGCGCGACGGGCGGGGTATACTTTCTTTCTATGGATGTTTTTCTGCTGCGACACGGCCAATCCGAATACAACATTGGCCTGACAGATCATCTCGACAGCCCCCTGACGCCTTTGGGACAACAGCAGGCGGAGCGTGCCGCCCAGCGGCTGGGGGGCGAGAACATCACACACGTGTATGTATCTCCCCTGCGGCGCACCCTGGAAACGATTGCGCCGTTTTGCCGCTTAACCGGCCTGTGCGCCGAGGCAGTTCCCGATTTGCGCGAGTATTTCTCCACCCCCCTGTATCGCGAGTTCCCCGGCATGAACGCCCAAACCATTCAGGAGCAGTTTCCGTTCGCCCTGTGCAGCACGCACTTTCCCGCCGGGGAGCCGTGGTGGCCCCGGCAGGAAGAAACCGAAGCGGTGCTGTATGGCCGCGCCCTCGCTGTCCGCGATCTGCTGCTCGGTGCATTTGCGCAAACGGATACGCATCTGTTGATTGTCTCGCACGCAGACACCGTCGGGCGGCTGCGGGAAGCCTTTGGGCATCTGCCGCCCCGGCCCGATAATCCCCCGTGGTCGGACAACTGCGGCATCACCCGCCTGTCCTGCCCCGCCGACCCCAGCCGGCCCGCGTCCGCTGTCTACGAAAACGACACGGCTTATCTGGCCGGCCTGTCTTCCTGATGGCCGACATTCCCCTGCGCCTGGACCTGGCCCTGGTGCGGCGCGGCCTGGCGCGCAGCCGGGCCGAAGCGCAGGCCCTTCTTCATGCCGGGCAAGTGTCCGTCTCAGGATGCCCTGTCGCCAAGCCCAGCCTGCTTGTGTCGGATACCGACCGTCTGGAAGTCTCCGGCACGCGCTGCCCGTATGTGTCCCGCGCGGGTTTGAAGCTGGAAGCCGCATTGGAAACCTTCGGCATCGCGGTTTCCCAACGCAGCGCCCTGGATATAGGCGCGTCCACAGGCGGCTTCTCCGACTGCCTACTGCAGCGGGGCGCGGCCCGCGTGGACGCCGTAGATGTCGGGCACGGCCAGCTTGCCCCCTCGCTCGCCTCCGAGCCGCGTTTGTGTTACCGCGAAGGCATCAATGCCCGCGCGCTTTCCCCTGCCGATTTTCCCGCACCCTTTGACCTTGTTGTCGCCGACCTGTCTTTTATTTCTTTGACTTTGATAGTGCCTGTCCTGCCGCCCCTGCTTCGTCCGCACGGCGACATCGTCTGCCTGGTCAAGCCGCAATTTGAGGTGGGTGCTCACCATTTAGGCAAGCGTGGGATTGTGCGCAGCCCGCAGGCGCAGCAAGCCGCCCTTGAGCAGGTGCGGGAGTCGGCGCGGGCGGCGGGCTTGCAGGAGCGCGGCTGCCGGGACAGCCCCATTCTGGGCAGCGGCGGCAACCGGGAGTTTTTGCTGTGGCTGGCCGCCAAAGCAGGAGAACCCAGGCCGGGCATGGAATAAGGGCCGCACCATGAGAGACACTCAGCAGCAGGAAATCAGCAACCTGGAGCTGGCGCAGCAGCACGCCCAGGCGCTTATGGCCGCCGCGCGCCGGGCGCAGACATTCGCCTACGCGCCCTACTCCAACTTCCCCGTCGGCGCGGCGGCGCTGCTGACCGACGGCACGATCTCTTTGGGATGCAACGTGGAAAACGCGTCGTTCGGCATGACCGTCTGCGCGGAGCGCGTCGCCCTTTTCAGCGCCATCAGCACAGGCCGCCTGGACATCGCCGCCATCGCCATAGTGACCGGCGCGCCCAGCCTGTGCAAACCCTGCGGGGCATGCCGCCAAGTCATCGCCGAGTTTTCCAAGGCGGACAACCCGATTATCATCTTGTGCGCCTGTGCGGGCGACCAAACTTCCACCGAGCCGATCACGACCCTGCTGCCGGACAACTTTGTGCTGCTTTAGCGACAACTTTGTGCTGCTTTAGCGCTGAGGGGATTGCCCCCGCTGTTTGGAGGCTTTCCCACGGCTTACCAACGACGGAATAAACTGTTCCGTCGTTGGTACGCCCTGAGTCACCCGTGGAAACGCGCAAGCAATAGGTGTGCCGCGCTGTCGCAGCGTGTTTGCGCCCTCCATTTGACTGCCTTTAAAGCCTGCTATTTGTTTCCCGAAGGGTTTGCGGATGCCGCTGATGGGTAAATCGGGTGCGGCGGACAACAGGGTCCGCCTTTTGCGAGGGAAACCTTTAGAGAACGAGGCACTTTCATGGCCGATTTGTCTGGAAGCATCACCGTCAACGCGCCGCCGCAGGTAGTCTTTGATTTTGTCTCGGACATCAGCAATCTGCCGCAGTATCTGCCCACGGTCAAAGACGCAAAGGACGCCGGGCGCGAGCGCGTGCAGGTCACCAGTGTCGTGGGGGAGGAAAGCCACACGCAGGACGGCTTTTTCCGCACGCCCGGCGTTGACCAGCCGATTACGTGGGGGTCGGACGGCGACAAAGATTATCACGGGTCTATGGAAATCAAGGACGCGGGGAATGGCACAAGCGCCTTGAGCCTGACCATGCACCTCAACCCGCCCCCGCAGGACGCGCAAGGCGTGGAGCAGCGCACCGGCCAGGACTTTGACTCGCAGATGCAGGAGGGGGTCAATCGCTGTTTGCAGTCCATCAAGAACCAGGTGGAAGGCAGCGGCGGCAAGGACGAAATCCCCGAAAGCCGGGGGCAGTCCGCCTAGCCTAAAGTTTGTGTGAAGAGAAGCAATAGCCCTGCCGCTCGCAAACAGAGCGGCGGGGCTGTTTTGTCATGTGTTTGTCACAAGCGGACATGCCGGCAGAGCAAGCGGCGCAGGTGCGCTTCATCTACGGTGCGGGGGTTGAAGGGAAAAAGCCGCGTGCGCGTGTGGCGCAGCAGTGTTGCCCGGACAGAAAGCACGCGGATGCCGGGCAATCGCGGGTGATCGGCAATGCTCCACGCGTGTATTTGGCGCCATTGGAGAAGATAGTTGCCTCCATGACTTGTGGCGTAAGACAGACCCTTCGCGCTCACACGACACTCTGCAATGTCAATGAGGCAGGCAGCATACAAGTATGCCCAGAGCACGAATGGCGCGCAGAGACTGCTGGCGGCCCGGTGCGTCTCCGATGGCAGCATGAAATGCAGCGCTAGGGCGAAAGGAAGGCAGAGAAACACACTGCACCCGGCGCAGAAGAAAAAGAGCCGCCGCAGTATGGGTTTGTGTTCTGTCTGCCACTCATGGCGGCGCACAGCGCGGGGAGTTGTCCATTTCACAAGTGCCATAGGTATTGAGACACGGCGCAGGGGCGCAGGTTGCATCGTCGCCCAGGCTGGACAGGACGCGCGCTTTCTGCTAAAATAAAGCACGCGACTGGGAGGACACGACACGAATGAAAATCGGCATCTTTACAGCACTCTTTCACGGACGCCCCATTGAAGAGGCGCTGGACATCATTGCGGCGGCAGGCATTCAGGCCGTGGAGCTTGGGGCGGGCGCCTATCCCGGCAGCCGTCACCTGGACGACGCGGGCGGCGTGGAGAAACTCATCGCCGATGCCGGGGCGCGCAAACACCTGCGCAAACTGATTGAAGACCGAGGCCTGACCCTGGACTCGCTCTCAGTCCACGGCAATGCGCTGCACCCGGACCCCAAAATCGCCGACGAGCACCACAAAGCGTTCCAAAACGCTGTCCTGCTGGCGGAGAAGCTGGACCTGGAAGTCGTCAACGGCTTCAGCGGCTGTCCGGGCGACGGCCCGCGCGCCAAGAACCCCAATTGGGTGACGTGCCCCTGGCCGGATGAGTACCGGGACGTGCTGGACTGGCAGTGGAAGAAGAAAGTGATCCCCTACTGGCGTCGGCAGAACGCGTTCCTGAAGCAGCACAATATCAAGTTTGCGATTGAAGCGCATCCCGGCTTTGTGGTTTATAACCCGGAGACGGTTCTGAAGCTGCGCGATGCCGCAGGCAGCCAGATCGGGGTGAACTTTGACCCGTCGCACTTCTGGTGGCAGGGGATTGATCCGCTGGCCGCCGTGCGCATGCTGGGGGCAGCCGGGGCCGTGTTCCATGTGCATGCCAAAGACACGCGCATTGACCCGCTCAATTCCAGCGTCAACGGCAATTTAGATGTGAAGTCATACGGCGACATCCTGCACCGGTCGTGGGTGTTCCGGTCGGTGGGCTACGGGCACGACACGGCGTGGTGGAAGGATTTCGTCTCCAACCTGCGCATGATCGGCTACGACGGCGTGCTGTCTATTGAGCATGAGGACGGCCTGCTGTCCGAGAACGAAGGCATCAAAAAAGCAATGGAAACATTGCAGGCCGCGGTGGTGACGGAGAAGCCCGGCGAGATGTTTTGGGCACGGGACTAGGCAGCCGAGGACACGGGATTAGGCCGCGCGCGGGGGCTGCAACTTTTCCGGCTCCCGCGTGTCTGACTGAGTATCAACTTCGCAGGAGTAAGCCATGTTCCCCATTCTGGCCTTCGGCTATGGCGGCCCCCAAGACGCGACCATACTGCTCTTCGTGCTGCTGCTGCTCGCTCTGCCTACCGCGTTCTGGATAGTAGAGCTTGTGGATGCGGCGCGTCGGCAGTTCCCCGACCAAAGCGTCAAAGTGCTTTGGCTTGTGGTCATCTTGTTCACGCACTTTGTCGGGGCGCTCGTCTACTACTTTGTCGGCAAGAAGCAGGGCGTGATACCAGGCGCATAAGCAAGAGTTTTGCGCGACATCCGCAATGCGGCGTTAGTCCAACAGGAACTTTGGGGAACCGGCACATGAAAGAACCAACAGAACAGCAGGTGATTGACGCCGTCGGCAAGTATCTCAAAGATCATCATCCCGGCGGCGCTGAACTGAAGGCGCTCGCGCACGGCATCCGCCATGAGCAGGAATGGTGGTACGTTCCCGTCAGGCCGAGTGTGCAGCCGCCAAAGCGCTATGAGTATTATGAAGCATTGGCGGAAGTGGAAAACGAGATGCAGAAGTCTGAGGGTATCACAGTGCTGCTCGTGCCAACGGCGCTTGAGGCTGAACCAGCAGCCGCCTCCTAGTGCGCTGTCCAAGTTCAGAACCAAAGGGTTGCATCTACCAAAGCCTTCTCTCGTTATGGGAGAAGGCTTCGTTATTGAAACACAGGCTCCGTCAAGGTAAGCGTGCCTGCATCGGCGTCCAAGCGGGCACAGACGCCGAGCGGCAGGGCGTAGTTCTCAGCGGCATGGCCGAAGGGAAAACCGAGCACGGCGGGCTTGCCGGTGGGGGAAAGAAAGTCCGACCAGATTTGATTGATTGGCAGCGTGTCTGTATCATCGGCGTGGGTGGCCTCGCCGACCACAAAGCCCGCCGCCGCATGGAGCAGGCCCGCCTCGCGCAACTGCACCAAATAGCGCTCTACTTGGTGTGGGGCCTCGTCCGTATCTTCCAGCAGCAGCAGTCGGTCGCGCGTGTCCACTTGGCAGGGCGTGCCCAGTGTCGCGCACAGCAGGGACAGGCAGCCCCCGGCCAATGCGCCCTCAGCCACGCCACCGGTCAAGGTGTGCGCGGCGCGTCCAGGCACACAAGTTTGGGGCGGGGGGCGGCGCAGCAGGGCGAACAGCCAGTCCAGGATGGCAGGGGGCGTATCGGCAAGCTCGCACACCATCGGGCCGTGCAGGGCGACTGTCCCAGCGCGCTGGGTGAGGGGGACATGGAGGGACGTGATGTCCGAGTAGCCAACGACCAATTTGGGCGGCAGAGCGGCGAACGCTTCCCACGGCAGCAGAGGCCACAGGCGGCATGACGATGACCCGCCGCGCGCGCACCACACCAAATCAATGGCGGGGTCGGCATAGAACGACGCCAAGTCATCCGCGCGGGCCTGGTCTGCCCCGGCCATGTGGCCGTAACTGTCCAGGGCATGGGGGGCGAGGCGCACATGGAAGCCGCGCGAGCGCAAAACGTCAACTCCCGCACGGAGACGGTCGGGGTCGGCGGGCGAGGCGGGGCTGACGATGCCAACTGTGGGGCGCGCAGGAAGACGGGCAGGGCGGCGGATCAAATACCTTCTCCAGCCACGTTTTCTTCGTCGCACGGGTGAAAGGTCTCTGCGCACATCTCGTCAAACTGCTGCGACAGGGGCTTTGCGGGGATGCGGTCCCAGACAGTATCCAGGGCGCGCAGCAGGCGGTCGGGATGCTGCTCTTCTTCCATCACTTCCAGGCGGCATTTCACATCCTCAATTTCGCGCAGGGCGCGGCGGATGATCTCGCCCATCGGATCCGCAGTGCCCAGAGCCTGATCCATGACCTGCGCCGTTGTCCGCTCGGAAATGTGCGTGCCGTCCTGCACCAGAATGCGGCCCGGCACGCCGACAATGCTTGTGTTCGGCGGGACACTGCGCGTGACAACGGCATTGGCCCCGATGCGCGCACCGTCGCCGACCGTGATATTGCCCAGCACTTTCGCGCCCATGCCCAGCAGCACGTTATTGCCGACCGTCGGGTGACGCTTGGTTTTCTCCAGGGACGTGCCGCCCAAAGTCACCTGATGGTACATCAAAACATCGTCGCCGACAATGGCCGTTTCGCCAATCACGACGCCCGCACCGTGGTCAATAAAAAAGCGCCTGCCGATGGTCGCGCCGGGATGTATCTCAATGTTGGTTAAAAATCGGCTCCACTGCGACACAATGCGCGCGAGCAGGCGCAAACCGTGCCGGTGCAGGCTGTGGGCGATCCGGTGGTAAAACAACGCCCAGAACCCGGCGTAAGTCAGCACCTCCGCCAGCGAGCGCGCGGCGGGGTCTTTTTGGAAAATAGTCTGAATATCTTCGCGCAGCAAACGAAACACGGGCAGTCCTCTGGAATGGCAACACCCCGCACACGCCAAAGAGTTCCTGGCCCGGTGGAATCAAATGCGCTTTGTCACGCCGCTGCTGCCGCATTGTCATGGCGTTCCCACGGCTGATTCACGGCGCACCAAGCCATGAGCGACGACGGAACAGTTTCTTCCGTCGTCGGTGCGCCGGGGCAAAGCCGGAGAAATCAGCAAGGAAGCCCCTGTCAACAAGCACGCAGTTCCCGCGGCTCGCTTGCAGCCAGGGGCGGTTTTCACTTTATCTGTGGTGGGCATGGCCCAAAAAGAGACACCAAAGGGCATGAGTCACATTTTGAGCAGCAGCGTGACGCATACTTATTTTCATCTCTCCCCGCCCACGAGTGAGGCTTGACTTGAGGGCATGTCAGTGGGTAGGATATTGAATATCAGAAGTTTTCATTCAATATTCACAACTCTGTGCCAAAAGAAACCGACAAACACGAACTGCGCGAAACTATTCTGGACGCCGCCGAACGCCTGCTGGACCGCTATGGCTACGGCAAGATGACTATGAACGACCTGGCGGAAGAAGCGGGAATTGGAGTCGGGACAACGTACCTGCACTTTGCAGGCAAAGCGGATGTGGCTGTGGGCGTCGTGGAGCGCTTCAATGCGCGTGTGCGAAGCGTGCTGGAACAGAGGGCTGCCGAAGGCGGTTCGCCTGCTCAGCGCCTGCGGGAAATGCTGATCGCCCGTGTTACGCTGCGGTTTGACGCGCTGCGTCTGCATCGGCACCCAATGGAAGAGTTTAGAAGCGCCGTCCAGTCGGGGATTGAAGCGCGTCGGGCACAATGGATTGCGGAAGAAACCAAACTTGTGCAATCCCTGCTGGAAGAAGGGCAGGCATCCGGCGTGTTCTGCATGGAGGACATCCCAGCCACGGCGGAAACATTGATTCGGGCCACGTTTTGCTTGATGCCGAAGTACTTGACGCCCAATGACTTAGCGCACCCCGCACAGATGCGCCAAAAGACGGAGCAGTTGGTGGACCTGCTGCTGCGTGCCCTGCGCCCTTGATTGACTGCCGGGGTTGTTCGGACGAGACCGAGGAGATTGCTTTTTGACCACTTTTCGCAGCCAAGTCAAGCCGAAGTCAATTTCTTTCCTTACGGTAGGGGCGGTCTGTTTGATCGGACTGATCGGCCCCACGCACGCACGCCGTCAGTCAGCAGCGCCTCCCAAGCGGGCAGCAGGGGAGAGCACGTCCGCGCAGAGTGCGCCCAAAGTGGCGCAAAGCATCCCGCTGCCTTCAGCCGCCACGCCAGGCACGACAATCAGCAAGCCGGGCACGACAATCGGTACGGCAATTACGCAGGGCGCGAGCGGTCCGGCAGGCGCGTCCGGGCCGGTGCTGACTCTGGACCAGGTGGTCGCATTGGCGGTGGGAAATAACTCCAATGTTCAGCTCGCACGGCAGCGTTTGCAGCGGGCGCAGGAGCAGATTGTCCAGGTCAACGCCGAAGGCCGCCCGCAGGTCAGCGCCAATTTAATTGACACTTATTCCAGCCAGGCTACGTTCGCTACGGCGGGCGTCTCAGTGACCAGCCCGGCCCTGCCCGGCGGCGGCCAAATCCCAATTGTCACCGACCTGGGCGGCGGCAACACCGGCTCGTTCAGCGGCGGCGGGGGCGGCGGAACCGCCAACAGTAATGGGTCTTTTTCATCCACGGGCAACGGCAGCAACGGGTCAACCACCGGGGCGGGTTCGCTGGGCGGCTCAACAGGCGCAGGCACTATCGGCAGCGGCACCGGCAACGGCGGGGCAATCGGCGGCGGAACGGGAACCGGCGGCAGCGGCGGCACAGGAACCGGCGGAACAGGCACCGGAGGGACGGGAACAGGCACCGGCAGCGGGGGAACAGGAGGAGCGGGGGCAACCAGCAACTTCGTGTCTGCCGCGCCCGCAAGCCTGCCGCCCATCGTGCAGCAGTATGCGCAGGCGGGCCAAGGCCGCACCACCAATGCGGCAAGCCCCAAGATCACCGCAGCCTCGCCCCACGCCGGCACAGTGGTCACCGACCCCGCCGGCAACCCGATTGTCAGCGGCAGAAATGCCGGACAGCGCAACAACTACAGCGGGCGTCTGAGTGTCACGCAATATATTGATTTGTTCGGCCTGCTGCCCGCCGCCCGCGATGTGGAAACGATTACGCGCGACTTTTACAGGTTTGACCTGGCGCGCGTACAGAACGAGTCAGCGCTGAGCGCCAAAAACAACTTCTTCACGGTGCTTAAAGACCAGGAGACGGTCAATGTCAACCAGGAGCAGGTGACGGATGCGACAGAGAATGTGCGTATCACGCAGGCGCGTTTTGCCGCAGGCACAGCCGCGCAGTATGATGTGCTGACGGCGCAGGTAACCCTTGCCAACAACCAGCAGGCGCTGGAAACCGCGCGGAACCAATTAAACATAGACCGCGCCAACCTCAACAACCTGCTGGGAGTTGACCCCAACGTCGCAGTGACTTTGCAGGCTCCCCCGCTGCCGCCTCTCAATGGCCGGATTGACCTCAATCAAAGCACGCAGGCTGCCTTCCAGCGACGGCCCGAACTGCGGCAGGCGGACAACAACATCACCATCGCCCAACGGTTAATCAAGCTGGCGGGCGCGACTTTGCAGCCGACATTCGGTGTCGGGGCCAGCGCAAATTATTCCGGCCCAGGGATCACAGTTGGCTCACACGACACTTATAACCTTTCGGCCCAGCTCAACATCCCGCTGTATGACGGCGGCACCACGCGCTCTCGCGTGCGGCAGGCGCAGACCGACCTGCAAACACAGATGATTACGCGCGGTCAGTTGCAGCAGAACGTCAAGCTGGAAGTGCGGCAGGCGTTTCTCAATGTCAGCAACGCGCAGGCGCAGAACGCGACCGCAGGAGTCGGCGTGAACCAGGCGGAAGCCGCCGTGCGTCTGGCCCAGGTGCGCTACCAGAATGGACTGGGCACGTTTCTAGACGTTCTTAACGCGCAAACGCAGCTCGCGACAGCGCGCAACAATCTCGCCACGGCGCAATTCAACTACCAAACCTCGCTGGCACAACTCTTACGCGCGGAGGGCGGACGCTAACCATGAACCATAATCAGCAACACCCGCGTTTATTCAGAAGCATTGTTTTGTTTCTGGCCCTGTGCCTGACGCTGCCCGGCGCGCTGGCGCTTTCCGGCTGTGGCAAGAAAGGCGGCGGCGATGCGCAGGCCAAAGGCAAGCGCAGCGGCCCGCCGGTGATCGCCGTACAGGTGGCATCGGTGCAGCTTGGCACAATTGCGCGCCGCGTCGCCGTAACAGGCAGCATTGTCGCCTTGCAGGACGTGTCGCTGGCCGCGCGGGTGTCCGCCCGTGTCACAAACGTGACGGTGCGCGAAGGCGACCGTGTACGAGCGGGGCAATTGCTGGTGCAGCAGGATACGACGGATTTGGTGTCCACCGTTCGGCAGGCACAGGCCAACGTGCAGAACACGCAGGCACAACTGGCGCAGGCGCAGACCAATTATCAAATTCAAGTGGCCCAGGCCAAGCAGAACATTCTGACCGCCCGCGCGCAGGTTGCCGCTGCCCAGTACAACTACTCCAAAGTCAAGCAGGGCAGCCGTCCGCAGCAGGTGCTGCAAGGACAGGCGAGTGTGGATCAGGCCAAAGCCAACTTAGACAATGCCGCTATCACTCTCAAGCGCAACCAGACGCTGTTCGCGCAGGGCGCGATTGCCCGCGCCGATCTGGACACCGCGCAGACCACCTACACGGTCAGCCTGCAAACGTACAACAATGCCAAAGCCGGGCTGTCGCTCACGCAGGCGGGCAGCTATCCGCAGGACATCGCCTATGCGCTGGAGCAGGTGCGGGAGCAGCAGGCCAACCTCGCAAACCAGGTCTCCAACGAGCGGCAGGTGCTGGTGCGCAAGCAGCAAATCCAGGCCGCGCAGGCCGCAGTCGCGCAGGCGCAGGCGCAGGTGCGCTTTGACCAGCAGCAGGTACGCTACGCATCCATTGTCTCGCCCATTGACGGCATCGTCGCGGCGCGGCAAACAGAGCCAGGCCAGATTGCAAGTTCGTCGGCTACGGTGATGCGTATTGTCAACGTGCGCACGGTCTACTATGCGCCGACTATTTCCGAGACGGACTTTGCGCAGACATCGGTCGGCAACACGGTTCAGGTGCAGGCAGACGCACTGCCGGGCAAAACTTATGTGGGTAAAGTTGTTGCAGTGTATCCTGCCGCGAGCACGAACAGCCGGGTGTTTGCGCTGCGGGTCGCCATTGACAACCCGCGCCAGGAACTGCGGCCCGGCATGTTCGCACGCGGCAGCCTGATCACCCAGGTCAAGCGCAACGTGGTTGTTGTTCCGGTGGGCGCTCTGGTGGATGCTCAAAGCGCCGGGCAGTTTCAGGTCAACACGACGAGTTCGGGCACGGCGACCGGGGGAACAACACTGCCGCCGCAGCAGGTCTTTATCGTGGGGCCGGGCAGCAAAGCCCTAGTCAAGCCCGTAACACTGGGGCTGATGACGCCCAGCGAGGCCGAAGTGACCAGTGGACTCAAGCTGGGCGACAGGATCATTACCACGGGGCAGAACCTGGTCAACCCAGGCGATAAAGTCAACGTGGTCAATGCACCAGGCGCGCGCCAAAAAGCTCCCTCTACTGTTGCCGCGCTTTAGTCAGTCAAGTCATATCAAGTGGATGTATGTTTTAGAAGTTTGATGTATGTTTTGGAAGTGAGGACACTATGGGGCTGACCCGCCTTGCCATCTCCCGCCCGGTCGTCATATTGATGTTTGTCGGGGCATTTCTTGTCCTGGGCCTGCTGTCGTACTTCCGCCTGCCTGCCGAGCTGAACCCGAAAGTGGACTTTCCGCGCGTGACCGTGCGCACGACTTATGCAGGCACCAATCCGCAGGAAATGGAAACCCTGATTACCAAGCCGGTGGAAGATGCCATCAGTGGGGTGAGTGGCATTCAGGAGATTGATTCGTACTCTGAGCTTGGTGTTTCCATTGTGTCCATCCAGTTCTACTTTGGCACCAATGTGGACACCGCATCGTCGGATGTTATCCAGAAGGTGGATGCCATTCGTAAAACGCTGCCGACCAATGCCGACTCGCCCGCCGTCATCAAGGCCGACACAAGTGGTCAGCCCATCATGCACATGGGCATGGAGAGCACCAAGCGGCCTCTGCGCGAATTGCAATCCATCGCCACCAACATCGTGCAGCCCGCTCTGGAACAAGCGACCGATGTCGGCTCCGTGAACATTGCGCAGGCCGCGCAGCGCGAGATTCGCATTTCCGTGCCTGCCGACCGTCTGGCCGCCTATGGCATCACCATTTCGCAGCTTTCGCAGGCCATCAACAATGCCAATGTCAACGTGTCCAGCGGCTTTATCCAGAAGGGCAACAGCTACTACAACGTGCGCCTGGTCGGTGAGTTCGCCACTGTCAATGAAGTCAAGAACCTGCGTCTGACCTTTGTCGGCACCAGTGCGGCGGGCGCAACTTCGGGCGCAAACGGCGGTGTTTCCGGCACGGCGATCAGCTCGGGCAACGGCACCAGTCAGACCATCGCTCTGGGCGACATCGCGACTGTGGAAGACCGGGGGTCGGAAAGAACGCAGGGTGCCTACTTGAACGGCCAGGAAGCCGTGGGCATAGACGTTCTGAAAACCACCGACGGCAATACCCTGGCCGCGGTTGCCAGCGTGAAAAAGCAGATTGCGAACCTGAAAAACATTCTCCCGCCCGATATTCGCTTTATCACGTCCACCGATCAATCACAGGATGTGAGCAACAA
>JAABUQ010002705.1_pt1 | contig 34446 bp, 34 predicted proteins | sample 5560001 | NCBI WGS metagenome assembly JAABUQ01 (sample SAMN10711888, study PRJNA513371) | rock metagenome | isolation source: Antarctica rocks | place: Antarctica: Victoria Land, Finger Mt nord | collected 2015-12-18
CCGATGGAACGGCGTTGTGAAAGTAACAGTCCACGGCGAACACTCCGGCGAACGAGCAATCTGTCCGAACCTACCGACATCGGCTTCAAAGGTTTCGTCCGGCCGTCCGATTCAAGCGTCTCGAAGAATAGCAGTCGGATACAGAAGAACAGCAGTCGGATACAGATGTTTCGAAGAAACATCTGTATCCGCGAAAGGAAACCGATCGTCTGAAGAGCGGGCTCGATGCGACCGAACGCTGGGCCGTCACGCGCCGGCTGCTGCGCGAAGCGCGCCCGTACTATCCGCGGCTCATCTTAGCGCTCGTGTTCGGCTTGATCGCGGGGCTCGGGCCGCTGGCGCTGACCAAGGCTTTTCCGCTGGTCATCGACGGCGTCATCGAGAACCCCAAGCATCCCGTCGACCTGCTCGTGTGGGTGATCGTCGGCGTCTTCGGCGTGAACCTCATCTCGAACGCGGCGACCTACGGCCAGAGTTACCTGACCGCGTGGAGCGGTCAACGGCTGATCGCGAACTTCCGGGTGCGTCTGTTCGAACGCACGATGCGCATGCCGCTGTCGGACTTCGACGCGTGGCGTCCCGGCGAATTCATCGCGCGCTTCAACAACGACCTGACCTTGATGACCGACGCCCTGTCGGTTTCGCTGCCGCAGTTCTTCGTGACCCTCGTAACGCTGGTCGCGTCACTGGCGTACATGCTTTACATCGACTGGCTGCTCGCGCTCTTTCTGTTCGTATTCGCGCCGATCGTCAACTTCGTCGTCGCCGGCTTTACGCGCACGATCTCCGCGAGTACCAAGCGCGCGCAGGAGCAGATTGCCGACCTCTCGGCCAATCTGACCGAAGTACTGCACGGACAGCGCATCGTCAAGGCCTTCGGCCGCGAAGGGTACGAAGTTGCGCGTTTCGGCGAGAGCAACGAGCGCTATTTCGGCGCCTTCATGAAAGTGCTGCAACTGGGGCAGACGCAGACGCCGATCGTCGCGATGATCATCACGACGGCGCTGCTTGCGATCATGGCCTTCTCGGCGCGCGAGGCGATCGTGGGACGCATGGCGCCCGGCCAGATCTTTCAGTTCTGGAGCTTGGTCGTGCTCGCGATCAATCCGCTCAATCGCCTCGCGTCGTTCATCGGCGACATCTCCAAAGGGCTCGTCGGCGCGGCGCGCATTTATGAAGTCCTTGACCTTCCGATCGAGGACGACAGCGGCTCATCGATGATGCCGGCAACGCCCATTGCAGGCGAACTCGCCTTCGAGGGCGTCACTTTCGGATACAAGGCCGACGCGCCGACGGTCTTGCATGCGTTCTCCGCGCACATCGCCGCGGGCGACATCGTTGCGCTCGTCGGACCTTCGGGTGCCGGCAAGACGACGATCGTGAACCTCGTGCCGCGTTTCTATGAGCCGCAGCGCGGCCGCATCACGCTCGATGGGCGCAACCTGCGCGATTTCGCGCTACCCGACTTGCGCAGCGCAATCGCGATCGTGCCGCAGGAACCGCTGCTCTTCAGCGGCACCGTCGCCGACAACATCCGCTACGGCCGGCTCGATGCGCGCGATGCCGAGGTCGAAGCGGCCGCCCGCGAAGCCAACGCCGAAGAGTTCATTCTCGATCTGCCGCTCGGCTATCAGACCACCGTCGGCGAGCGCGGCATGCGTCTGTCGGGCGGCCAACGCCAGCGCATCTCGATCGCGCGCGCCGTGTTGCGCGACCCGCGCATCTTGATCCTCGACGAGGCAACCAGCGCCCTCGACAGCCACTCCGAACGCTTGATCGAAGCCGCCCTCGACCGTCTGCTGCCCGGACGCACGACCTTGATCGTGGCGCACCGCCTCTCCACAATCCGCCGCGCCCAAACGATCCTCTACATCGAAAGCGGCCGCGTCCTGGAAGTGGGCAGCCACGACGACCTGCTGGCACACGGCGGAGCCTATGCCCGCTTGTATGCGGCCCAGTTCGTGTAAAGCTGGCGAATGCTGCGTTACATCGCTATGGTCAGATCACGGGAGGCCGTGTCGCATTCCTCGAACACCATGCTAACGGCGCGATGTATTTACAGAGCTTTCATCATGGTCCGATCCCTCGACCGTGAATACCAACACGGTGCTAAACGAGTAATGAGCAGCGGGCGCTGGTGGCATAGGGGGCTGGAAAATATCCCGGTTCGGTACCTACCGCTCTCCCGATGCAATCTACGGTTCGGTCGTTGCTGATCCGGCGCAGAAAATATAGCGGTCTATCAGCATTGCTGCTTAATACAGCAAATAACGATTGCACGGTACGATGGCGCGCTCCCGCAACGCATCACGCGCGAACGACTGCCGCTCTTCACCTTTGCAGGATTTAGACTGGGCGAACCACTGAACCATGTCATCGATGCGTTTGGGGTGCCGATCTCGAAGGCGAATGACCTTTATACGTACGTCGGCCCTTTACCTGATTCGGCTCAAGGTTGCAGTCGGGAGTTCGAGTTCAAGTTTCTAGCGCGCCGTTTGAGGGCGGTGACAATAACACAAGGTTGCTAACTACGAGCGCGACGGGCCATCGTGCGCCGGACACGCATGCATAGGGCGCACCGCAACGTGTGGAAAGAGGCGGCGCGGTGGCATCGGGGCGAACGGTGCGTTTCGAATGCTCGTCATTCGGCGGAAGCGGAACCAAGCTATAACGATCGGCGACGACATTCGGATCATCGTGATGTCCGTCGAGGGCGATGGTGTGCGCCTGGGCATAGAAGCACCGCGCGGCGTGCCCGTGCGCCGCGTCTCAGACCCGCCCGATTCACGCATTGTTCCGCCGGGTGGCCCGTGATATAATCGACCGGTTGAACTTCGCCCGGCACGAGGCTGGGCGCGATGGTCTCGAACGCACGAGCGCGACGGAACGAGCCGTGCGAGACCAGAAAGGTCCTACCGATGGCATCGGTCATTTCCATGAAGGCGCTGCTCGAGGCGGGCGTCCACTTCGGGCACCAGACGCGCCGCTGGAATCCCAAGATGAAGCCGTTCATCTTCCAGGAGCGCAACGGCATCTATATCATCGATCTTTCCAAGACGGTGATCATGATGCGCGAGGTCTACGCGGCCGTCAAACAAATGGCGCGCGAAGGCAAAGTCGTGCTCTTCGTCGGCACCAAGAAGCAGGCCCAAGAGGTCGTCAAAGAAGAGGCGGATCGCGCCGGCACGTATTACGTCAACGAACGGTGGCTCGGCGGAACGCTGACGAATTTTGCGACGATTCAAAAACGCATCTCGCGGTTGCGCGAACTCGAAGGTATGCGCAATCAGGGCAACTTCGATCTGCTGCCCAAAAAAGAAGTGTCGCGCCTGAGCGACGAGCTGGAAAAGCTGGAGCGGTTCCTGGGCGGCATCAAGGACATGCACCGCCTCCCCGACGCCATCTTCATCGTCGATCCGAAGAAGGAACGGATCGCGGTGCTCGAGGCGCGCAAACTCAAGATTCCGATCATCGCCGTCATCGACACCAACTGCGATCCCGACGAGATCGACTACCCGATTCCCGGCAACGATGATGCGATCCGAGCCGTGCGCCTGATGGTGTCGAAAATCGCGGATGCCATCATCGAAGGGCGTACCGAGGTCGAGTCGAGCCGCTTCGAAGACGAAGCATACACCGATCCGTACGGTGCATCATCCATACCGGCTCCGCACGTCGTTTCGGCAACACCGGCACCCGAACTGGAACTCGATCCCGAAGCTGAGTCACTCGCCGCCGACCAGGAAGAAGAGGCGGCATCCTGAGTACGACCAATACGTACAAACCGTCCGCCGACGAGATCAAGCGGCTGCGGGACGAGACGGGCGCCGGTATGATGGATTGCCGCGCGGCCTTGGTCAATGCCGACGGCAATTACGAGTCGGCCCTCAAGGGTCTCGTCGATCAAGGCATCGCAAAGGCTGCGAAAAAAGCCGAGCGCGCTGCGAACGAAGGTTTGGTGAGCCAATACATTCACCCCGGCGGCAAGATCGGCGTTCTCATCGAGGTCAATTGCGAAACGGATTTCGTGGCGCGCAACGACACGTTCCGCGAATTGGTGCGCGACATTGCGATGCACGTCGCGGCCATGCCCGCGCAGTACGTCTCACGCGATCAAGTCCCCGAGGCAGACATCGCAGCGCTGCGCACCAAGTTCGCCGCCGATGCCTCCGGCAAGCCCGCGCAGGTTGTCGAGCGGATCCTCGAGGGCAAGCTCAACAAGTGGTTCGAAGAGCACGTGCTGCTCGATCAGCCGTTCGTCAAGGATGATGATAAGAGCGTCGGCGAGTTGATCGCTTCGCGCGTCGGTACGCTGGGTGAAAACATCCGGGTTCGCCGCTTCGCGAAGTTCGCGCTCGGCGAACCGTAAGATCTCCGTGACGCCGGCCTACGATCGCATCCTGCTCAAGATTTCCGGCGAGGCGTTCGCCGGCGTCGACAACCCCATCGAAGCCGGCACGACGGCCTGGATGGCGGAACAGATCGCCGACGTCGCGCGCGCCGGCGTCTCCGTCGCCGTCGTCGTCGGCGGCGGGAATATTTGGCGCGGACAGGCGCACGAGGCCGTCGGCATGGACCGCGCGACGGCCGACTACATGGGTATGCTCGCGACCGTGATTAACGCGCTCGCATTGCAGGACGCGCTCGAACGCTTGGGCGTACCGTCGCGCGTTCAGACCGCGATTCAGATGCAGCAGATCGCGGAGCCGTACATTCGGCGCCGCGCGATCCGCCATTTGGAGAAGAAGCGTGTCGTGATCTTCGGAGCGGGCACCGGCAACCCGTATTTCACGACCGACACGACGGCCGCACTGCGAGCCGTCGAGATCGGCGCGCAGGCGATTCTCAAAGCGACGAAGGTCGACGGCGTCTACAGCGCGGATCCCAAGAAGGATCGCGGCGCGACCCGGTTCGCGCAGCTCGATTACCTCGAGGTCCTCAAGCGGGGGCTCGAGGTCATGGACAACACGGCGCTGACGTTGTGCATGGACAACGACGTGCCGATTCTGGTGTTCGACATGCACGGCGCGGGCAACATTCGACGAGCGGTCTGCGGCGAGCCGATCGGTACGCTCGTCGGTACGCCGGCGCGCGTCGCCGCACACGAACGACGGCTTGCAAAGGCAGTACCATGAGTGAACTCGACGATCTCTTCAAAGCGACCGAACAACGCATGCAAAAGGCGGTCGACGCGACCCGCACCGATTTTGCGTCGGTACGTACGGGACGTGCGTCGCCTGCGCTGCTCGACCGCCTGCACGTCGAAACGTACGGAACGCACGTGCCTCTCAAGCAACTCGCCAGCGTCAGCACACCCGATGCTCGGTCTTTGCAGATTCAGGCGTACGATCGGAATGCGGTCGGCGCGATCCGTAAAGCGATCGAAACCAGCGACCTCGGCCTGTCGCCCAATATCGACGGCTCGACGATCCGCTTATCGATCCCGCCGCTGACCGAGGAGCGTCGCAAAGACCTCGTCAAGCTGATTCGCAAGAAGGCCGAGGACGGCAAGGTCGCCGTTCGGACGGTTCGGCACAAAACCGTCGACGAGGTCAAGGCCCTGCTCCGAGATGGGAAGATAACCGAAGACGACAACAAACGCGCCGGCGAACGCGTGCAGAAAATGACCGACCGGTACGTGAAGGATGTCGATGGCCTCGTGGCCGGCAAGGAGAAGGAGATCATGGAGGTCTGATGGACCCCTCGGCCCTCGTGCTGCTGCCCGAAACCGAAGCGCGAGCGCTTTTGCGCGAGCGGCCCGTCGTGTGGCGGCTGCTGCGGCCACCCTACCCGGCGCTCGGCGAAGGGGTACTGCGCACGCTGCGCTTCTGCGAACGCGACGGTGTCACTGAGCTGACGGTCGGTTACGAGCGCTATGCGCGGCTCGAGCGCGACACGCCGGCCGGAGGATCGTGACGGCTACCGCATCGCGAACCACGGCGAGCAGCTACGATCTGGGTCGCCGTACGGCGAGCGGCCTAGCGCTCGCGCTCGTCGTATTCGGCTCACTCGTCAGCGTACCGACGTTCACGCTGGTCCTGTTGCTCGTGACGCTCGGCTCGCTGTACGAACTGGCTGGGTTGTCCGCGCGCAAAGGTCAAGCACTGATTTTTCCGGTCGCGGCCGTCGCCGTCGCGGCCGACATGACGCTGGCCGCCTTCGGGTTACAGCACGTCTACGAAAAGCCGCTGCTTGCCGGAACGATTCTTGCCTCGCTCGGCTTTTCGCTCGGCGGCGAACGGCAGGGCTACTTTGCCCGCAGTGCGTTCACCGTGTTCGGCGTTCTCTATCTCGGCTGGCTCGGCTCGTATTTTCTCGCGCTTCGTAACTTGCCGCAGGTCGGCGCCGGATACACGGCAGCGTGCATCATCGCAATCGCGCTGACCGATATCTTTGCGATGCTCGTCGGAAGCGTAGCCGGCCGCACCAGGCTCAGCTCGATCTCGCCCAACAAAACGTGGGAAGGCGCGCTCGGCGGGTTCGCCGCGACGGTGACGGCCTGCGCCGCTGGCTTTGGGCCCGTGTTCGGCCTGCCATGGTGGCATGGGGCGCTGGTCGGCGCCGTCACCAGTGTTGCTGCGCAGGCCGGCGACCTGGTCGAATCGGCCCTCAAGCGTGACGCCCGCGTCAAGGACGCCGGCACGTTTCTCGGCGGCCATGGCGGCATTCTGGACCGCTACGATTCGTATTTGTTCGGTGGCATATCATTCTATTTCGCGCTGTACGTTACCGGGCATATTGCGCACCCGTGAGCAAACTGCGTGTGCCGCCTCACGCCGTGCGTAAGGTCGCTATCCTCGGAGCGACCGGGTCGATTGGGACGCAAACGCTCGAGGTCGTCGCGCGCTATCCCGACCGTTTCGGCGTCGTCGGTCTGGCCGCCGGCTCGCGCGTTCCCGAGTTGGTACGGCAAGCGCAGCGCTTCGGCCCTCGTGTCGTCTCCTGCGCAAACGCCGCCGACGTCGCGCAGCTGCGCGCCAGTCTTCCCGCCGCGGTTCGCGTGACGAGCGGCACCGCGGGGCTGCTGACCGTCGCCGCCGAGAGCGGGGCCGACATCGTGGTCGCGGCGACCGACGGTGCCGTTGCTTTCGATGCGGTGTTCGCCGCCGTCGAGCGCGGCATTCGCATCGCGGTCGCCAACAAAGAACTGATCGTCGCGGCGGGCGAACTGCTCGTCGCCGCCGCCGGACGCTCGGGAGCCGAGATCGTGCCGGTCGACTCGGAACACAGTGCGCTTTTTCAGTGCCTGGTGGGCGAACCGCCGGACCGGGTGGCGAGCATCGTGCTCACGGCCTCGGGCGGCCCCTTTTGGGAGTGGGAGCGTAGCGCCATCGCCGGCGCCTCGGTCGCCGATGCCTTGCGCCACCCGACGTGGCAGATGGGCACCAAGAATACGGTCGATTCCGCGTCGCTCATGAACAAGGGCTTGGAAGTCATCGAAGCGAGCCGGCTCTTCGGCGTGCCGGCCGAGCGCATCGACGTCCTGGTTCATCGCACGTCGGTCGCGCACGGTTTCGTCGTGTTCACCGACGGCAACGTCAAGGCGCAGCTCGCGCCGCCCGACATGCGTCTGCCGATCGGCTATGCGCTGGCCTACCCGGATCGTCTGCCGGACCACGAACGCATCGAACCGCTGGCGGCGCTGGGAGCAGCACGCGACGCAGCCATGGCGCGCCTGGATTTCATGCGGCCGGATTTCGAACGCTTCCCGTGCCTCGGACTCGCCTACACGGCGCTGCGGCGGGGCGGCGTCGCGCCCGCCGTGCTGTCGGCCGCAAACGAAATCGCCGTCGACGCGTTCGTAAAGGGGGAGATTCCGTTCGGGGCGATCGCCGACGTCGTCGGTACTGCGCTCGAAGAAGTCCCCGCTCAACCGCTGAGCCTGACGTCGGTTCGCGAGGCCGACGCACGAGCGCGCGAGGCCGCTCGCGCCGCCGTCGAGGCTCGTTTCGCGCTCGCGCCGAACCGACCATAAGGTAACCATGACCCTCAGCGTCCCGCTCGCTTTTCTGCTCGCGCCTTCGGCCCTCGACGGGGTCTGGAAGGTCGTCGTCTTTCTGCTGATGCTCTCGGTCCTGGTTGTTTTGCACGAGGCCGGACACTTCGTGCTCGCCCGGCGCAACGGCGTGCGCGTCAACGACTTCGCGGTCGGTTTCGGGCCTACGCTGCTGAAGTGGACGTCGCCGCGCAGCGGAACGAACTACCGGCTCAACGTGCTGCCCATCGGCGGCTACTGCGCGATGCAGGGCGAGGACGGCGGTAAGAACGAGGCCGAACAGCAGCGCGAATTCCGCGAGACCGCGGGTGCCCCCAGCGACAATTTCCAAGCGAAGCCGGCATGGCGCAGGCTATCGATCATCGTGGCGGGTCCACTGTCCAACTTTCTGCTTGCTTACGTCATCATGTTCGCCGCCGCAATCAGTGTCGGCATCGCTTCGCCGAACATCAGTCCCCAGATCGGCATCCTGATGCCGAACTCACCGGCGGTCAAGGCCGGCTTTCAGACCGGCGACCACATCATCGCCATCGACGGCAAGCGGTACGCGCGGGGCGACGACGTGGTCGCCAAAATCCATGCGTCGGCCGGACGGCGTCTGCACATCACGATCGCGCGACACGGCGCGCTGCAGACGATGGCGGTCACGCCGATGAGCGCGCAGGTCGGCGGCAAACGGGAAGGGCGCATCGGGTTCACCGCGATTCCCACCTTCGAGCGGGTCGGGATCGTCGCTGCCTTCCCGATCGCCGCCATCGAATTCAAAAACTTGCTGGTCGGCCAGGTCGGCGGGTACGTTGCACTGTTCTCGCACTTCAAGGAAAATGCCGGCGCGCTGCAAGGTCCGATCGGAATGGAGCGCGCTGCTTCGACCCTGCAAGACCTCGGCTGGGGTCCCTATCTCGATCTCGCCGCCACGATTTCAATCGCGCTCGGACTGATCAATCTGCTGCCCTTTCCCGCACTCGACGGCGGGCGAGGCGTCTTCATCATCGCGGAGATGCTGCGCGGGCGTCCCGTCGAGCCCGAAAAGGAAGCGATCGTGCACTTCACGGGCTTTGCGGTCCTGATGGCGTTGATGGTCTTCGTCGCCTTCCACGACATCAGCAACATCGTTTCCGGTAAGGGAGTTTTGTAGGTGGTTCGCCTCCGACGTCAATCCAAACCCGTGCTGCTCGCCAACAAATCAAAATGGTCGAGCGGCGCGAAGAAAGTGTGGCTGGGCGGCGATCACCCGGTCGTCGTTCAATCGATGACGACGACCGACACGGCAGATGCCGACAAGACGCTCGAACAGATCTATGGCTTGGCCGCGGCTGGCTGCGAGGTCGTGCGCGTGACGGTGAAAGACCCGCCCGACGCGGCCGGTATGCCGGCCATCGTGGCCCGCTCGCCGGTTCCCATCGTGGCCGACATTCACTTCGATCACAAGATGGCGCTCGCGGCGCTGGAGGCGGGCGTCGCGAAACTGCGCCTCAATCCGGGCAACATCACCGACCGCACGAAGACGCGCGAAGTCGTGCAGCTCGCCAAGGACATGGGAACGCCGATCCGCATCGGCGTGAACATGGGGTCGCTGGCGCACGATCTCGAGAAGCAGTACGGCCACACGCCCGAAGCGATGGTGCGTAGCGCCCTGCGCCACGTCGACATTCTCGAAGAGTTGGGCCATACCGACATCGTCATCTCACTCAAAGCGCACGACGTCCCGACGACGGTATACGCGTACCGGCTCGCCGACAAGATGCTGGCCGAACGCGGCACGCCGTACGCCTTGCATCTCGGCATCACCGAGGCCGGGCTGCCGCGCGAAGGCACCATCAAATCGTCGATTGGCCTGGGCATCCTGCTGTGGGAAGGCATCGGCGATACGCTGCGCTGTTCGCTCGCAGCCGATCCGGTCGAAGAGGTGCCGGTCTGTTGGGGCATTCTCAAAGCACTGCAAATTCGGGAGAAGGGCTTCGACATTACGGCCTGTCCGTCGTGCGGCCGCGCCGAAATCGAAGTCGTCGATTTGGCGCGCTCCGTTGAAGCCATCGCCAAAGAATACGAGGCGCCGGTCAAGGTGGCCGTCATGGGCTGCGTGGTTAACGGCCCGGGTGAAAGCAAGATGGCGGACGTCGGCGTCGCGGGCGGCAAAGGCAAAGGCGCGATCTACCGTAAGGGCACGCTCGTCGGTACGTTTCCCGAGGCGGAACTCCTTGGAGCGCTGCGGGTCGAGATCGAAAAGGTAATCGCCGACGTGTATCCCGACTTCATCGGGGAGACGGCGCATGGCAGAGCGCTCGCGGCATCCGCTTCGTAACGCGCGGCGTCCCGGCGCTCGCAGCGTTGCGCTGACCGCGTCGGTTGCGCTCGTGGCCGCGGCGATCTTGTCGCTCTCGAAGCCGGCAGCCTTACGCATCGACGGCCGCCGGACGGTCTCGGACGTTCCGCCGGTGACCACACCGAAGGGTGCGTACGTTCCGTTGCGCGTCGTCGCCGAGTCGCTCGGTGCAGAGACCGACTACGATGCAAAAACCGGCGTCATCGAACTGATCCGCAACAACGATACGATGCGCTTGCGCAGCGGCGATCGCATCGCCACGTTTGACGGCAAGAAGGTATTGCTGCGAACGGCGCCCTTTTCAGTCCGCGGTCGCACCATGGTCCCGCTGGTGACGATCGCCCGCGCCTTCGGCACCCACGTCAGTTACGATCGCGCGCGCGCCAACATCGACGTGATGGAGCCCGGCGTCGACGTTCCCGAGACGGATCAAGGCCCGTAGCACCGACCGTGGAAGCGCCGGCAGCCGGTCCTCTTACGCTCGCGGAGTTTGAGGCCGAATTGGCCGCTTCCGAGTGGAAAATTGAACTCATCGACGGCTACGTTTACGCGTTTGCCGGAGGCACGGTCGCGCACGACGTGTTAACGCTCAATATCACGCGCATGCTCCAAAATGCCGTCCAACCTCCCAGTCGTGTTTTCAGTTCCAACATGCCGATACAACGCGCCGATGCGCCGACGTACGTGTTCCCCGATGCCTCCGTGTCATGCGAGCCCGTCGAACCCGGGACGAATAAGCTTCTGGAGCCGATCTTAGCGGTCGAAGTGATCTCGCCCGAGAGCGTCAGGCGCGACCGCATCGATAAGCTCGACGCGTACCAGATCATCCCGTCGCTCGCGGAGTACGTCATGATCGATTCGCGCCGGATATGGGCATGCGTGTACCGACGCACCGCGGAGGCTTGGAGTGAACATGTCTTCGCTCCCGGTGGCACCTTGACCCTAAAGAGCGTTGCCGGCTTCAGCCTGAACATAGACCGGTTGTACGAGGGCACCGGGCTGCCACGCTTTGCTTAGGAAAAGCCCTATGGCTCGCGCCGTCCGAACCGTCCTTCGACATTGCGGACGCCACCCTCGACGGCGCGCTCGGTCCGCCGGAACGCATTGACGATCCACGCGATCACGGCGAAGAAACCGATCACGGCAAACAGAAAAATGAGCGCGAACAGCCAAGCTCCGATGTGCAGCAGCGTAATGATGAAGTGGGTCACCGGAATCGCTCCTTTCGTGCTTACCGCGTTTTAGAACATGTCGGGCTTGCCCGACTTCCGACTCTGTGCATGATTCGGCGCAGCCGAAATCGTGCACGGGTTCAGCCGAGCTGAACCCCGGTTAGCGCATCGTGCGATGCGCCGCTGTGCTCGAAGCGTTCGCGTTGCGCGCCGACCACGTACCGACGAGCGTGCCGTAGTATTGGCCGTTGCGCTGATCCAGCACGGTGATCGTGCGCGACGGTCCGGCATCCGCGTACGTCGTCAATGGACCATAACACGCCGCGACCCGGTCGCCCGGATGCATCTCCGAGACCCGGTACATGTCCGCGCTTTTGAGCGCCCCGGAAAGTTCGAGTACCGCTCCGTTTTCCAACGTCAGCCGGCCGCCTTGATAGCGTGCCGGGCCGCTGGGCATGCCGACCTTTGCGATGCGGGTTGAGACGCACGGCAGCGACGACCGCTGAGCGGCCGCGGGAGCCGCAAGCATCGGCGCGGCGGCGAGTACCGCTAACGCCACGAGAGTGAAGCGAACCGCGTTCATGTCGGCGCGTTAGCCGGAGTCGTAAGCTCGCCCTCCGTGGCGATGGGCTGCCGATCGGGCCGCGATTTGCGGAAGCCGTAGGCGAAATAGATCACGAGCCCCACGGTCAGCGACCCCGCGAACCAGATGAGCGTGTCGCGGCTGAGCCCGAAGACGACGAGCGTCAGCGAAAGCACGATGCCGATCGCCGGAAAGACGGGCACGAACGGCGAGCGGAAGGGACGCGGAATGTCGGGCCGCTTGTAGCGCAAAAAGATGACGCCGGCACAGACGACGATGAATGCCGCCAGCGTCCCGATGTTCACGAGGTTGAGCAACTGGTCGAGCGGCACGATCAAGGTCAGAATGGCGACGCCGCAGCCGGTGATCATCGTCATCAGCGCGGGCGTCTTGAAGCGCGGATGGATGCGCGAAACGAACGGCGGCAGCATCTGGTCGCGCGACATTACGTAGAAGATGCGCGTCTGCCCGAGCAGCGAAGCCAGCGCGACGCTCGTCGTACCGGCGATGACGCCCATCGTGATCGTCCACGAGACGAAGGGGTTGTGCAGTGGCGCGATGGCGCTGGCGAGGGCGGCGTTCTGATCGACCTTTTGCCAGGGAACGATGCCGACCAGCATGACGGCAACGACGCAATAGATGATCGTTCCGATGCCGAGCGCCCCCATGACGCCGACGGGCACGTCGCGCTGCGGATTGCGGCACTCTTCGGCGGTCGTCGTCGCCGTGTCGAAACCGATGTAGGAGAAGAACACGAGCGCCGCAGCAGGGATCACGCCTTTGCCGCCGCCGCCGCTGAAGGGCTTGATCGATCCCCAACCTTGCGGCACGAACGGTGAGAGGTTGGCGGGATGAAACAGACTGATTCCGGCGATGACGAAGACGACCAGTGCCGAGATCTTCAGCACGACGAAGACGTTGTTGGCCGAGGCAGTCTCGCGGATTCCCAGGCACAGCAGCACCGACAGCAGCAACACGAACAGTGCGCCGATGATATCGTACTGCGAATGCGCCAAGTCCCATTGCCAGAACGCCCACCATGGACCGTGGAACATGAAGTTCGACGTTTGCGCCCAGTGCGGTAATGCGATGCCGGCGCTGGTCAGTGCACCTTGAAACGCTGACGAGAATTGCTGCGCGACGGGTGCGGCGCTGATGCCGTATTCGAAGAGCAACGCGAACCCGATGATCCAAGCGACGAGCTGCCCGAGCGTTGCGTACGCGTACGTATAGGCGCTCCCGGCGATCGGGACCATCGCGCCGAGTTCGGCGTAAGAAAGCGCGGCGAAAAATGAAGCGAGGCCGGCCAACAGAAAGGCGATGATGATCGCAGGACCCGCGAGCCGTACGCCGGGTCCAATGGTCGTGAAGATGCCCCCGCCGATCATCGTCCCCAGGCCAACGGCGATCAGATCGCGAGCCCGCAACGCGCGCCGCAGCTTCGAGGTCCGCCCCTGCGCACGCATCGCGTCGATGGAGGTCGTCGCAAAGAGACGCCGCACGAACGGCGTCTTTTCCATCCCGGGGGCCAGTGGCGTCGGCTTTGTCGTCGCAGCCATTACGAGCGGCTTCGCGGCCCGCAGTCGTCGGCCTCCGGAGGCGTGGTTTTCGGGTTCCAGCGGTGTTCGGGTATCCCGAGCGCTCCGTTGATCCAACGCGCCCACACGAAGAGGGCGTCGGAGAGACGGTTGACGTAGCGCATCACGTCATCGGAAATCGGTTCCTGTTCGCGCAGATCGACGAGCAGCCGTTCGGAGCGTCGCGCAATCGTCCGCGCGAGATGCAGAAACGCACCGGCTTGCGAGCCGCCGGGATTGATAAAGGTGTTCAGCGGTTGGAGTTCGCTTTGCGCGCGATCGATGGCGCGCTCGAGCGCCCGGGCGTCGTCCCCCGCGACCAGCGGCATCCCGTCCCAACGATCCTGCGGTAAGGTTGCCAGATCGCTGCCGAGGTTGAACAGCACATCTTGCGTCCACGCAAGCCAGCCGTCGAGTTCGCGAACGGTATCGAGCGCGGAAAGGCGACCTGCTGGTTGAGCCGCCGGCACCGTTGCGAGAGCACTGCGGGCAAGCCCGATGGCGCTCGAGAGTTCGTCAATCGTTCCGTACGCCGCGATGCGCAACGCGTTCTTCTTGATGCGCTGTCCGCCGACGAGGCCCGTGGTACCATCGTCACCGGTGCGGGTGTAGATACGCGTCAGCTTCGCCATGGTGGGCGCGTTCGGCGCAGCACGATGCGATGACTGCGCCGCGTTGCAGGCGCACTAGCGAAGCCTGCGAACCTAGCCCGTTCATGTCCGACGTCCCGGCGACGCCGCTCGTTAAGGAGATTCCGCCCAAGGCAGCGGATCTCTCCGAATGGTATCAAGCGGTCTGCTATAAAGCGGAGCTGGTTTCGCTTGCGCCGGTGCGCGGCTGCGTCGTGTTGCGGCCGTACGGATTTGCGATGTGGGAGCGGCTGCAAAGCGCGCTCGATGCGCGCTTCAAAGAGACTGGGCATGAAAATGCCTATTTTCCGCTGCTGATTCCCAAGAATCTGCTGGCGCGCGAAGAGGAACACGTGGCGGGTTTCGCGCCGGAAGTCGCGTGGGTGACACAGGGCGGCGGCGAAACGCTCAGCGAGCCGCTGGCGATTCGTCCGACGTCGGAAGTTGTGATCGGGACGATGTACGCGCAGTGGATACAGTCGTATCGCGACCTTCCCGTGCTGATCAATCAGTGGGTCAACGTCGTGCGCTGGGAGAAGCGCACGCGTCCCTTTTTGCGCACGCTCGAATTCCTTTGGCAAGAAGGCCACACGGCTCACGCAACCGCGGACGAGGCCGCGCAAGAAGTCCAACAGATGCTCGACATCTATCGCGAATTTTCCGAAACGTTCGCCGCCGTGCCGGTGTATGCCGGTGAAAAATCCGCCGCCGAACGGTTTGCGGGCGCGACGCACACCTATTCGATCGAAGCGCTCATGCCCGACGGACGGGCGCTGCAAGCCGCCACGTCGCACGAGTTGGGACAAAACTTTGCGAAGGCCTACGATATCACGTTCGCGACCGAAGATCAGGACGTCGAATACGCGTGGACGACATCGTGGGGCATGTCGTGGCGCATGCTCGGCGCGCTCATCATGGTGCACGGCGATGACCGCGGTCTGGTCCTACCGCCCAAGATGGCTCCCCTCGAAGCCGTCATCGTGCCGATCGTGCGCGGAGAGGGCGATGAAGTGCTTGCGGCGGCGCGACGGTTGTACGATACACTCCGCACCGCGGGCGTGCGCATCAAGCTCGACGACCGCAATCTGCGGCCCGGCAACAAATTTGCCGACTGGGAGATGCGCGGAGTTCCTCTGCGCCTTGAACTCGGGGCAAAAGACCTCGCGGCCGAGGTCGTTACCTTCGTGCGGCGCGACAAAGGCAAGGGTGAAGAGGGCGCCAAGTTTGCGGTGCCCATCGCCGACGTGCCTAGCCGCATACCCGCGACGCTGACCGAAATTCAGTCCGCTTTGTTCCAGAGGGCGCGCGCGTTTCTGCGCGAGCGCACGCGGCCGGTGGAGGACCGTGCCGAGTTCATGCGCTTGTGCACCGAGCGCGCGGGCATGCTCGATATCGCGTGGTGCGGGCTCGCGGCTTGCGAAGCTGCGGTCAAGGCGCAAACGAGCGCCACGACGCGCAATACGCGTCCGCTCCAGGGCGGCGAAACCGTCTGCACGGCTTGCGGTGAGCCGGCGCGGCTGCGCGCCTACTTCGCGCAGAGCTACTGACATGGACCAGGCATGGCGCGCGGTGGCTCTCGCCGCGCTGATCGCCGTGGGCGCGGGACTGGGTTCACCGGTGGAAACAGTGGCAGAAGCGCGGCCGCCGTCGCTGGCGCTGGTCGACGCCAATGCCCGCGCCGCCGGTAATCGCCGCGCCATCGCCGTCGCTCTCGGAACGCACCTGTTCTCCCGCGTGTGGCCCGTGCAGATTCTCAAGGTGCGGATTGATGGGATCGCCGGGCATGAGGTCGCTGGACTGGTCCTTTCGGGCGTAAAGTTTCATGGCCGCGTCGACGAAGCGGCCTTTCTGAACGAGGTTGCCGCCCTCGTCGTCAGCACGCTCGCCGCCGTACCCGTCGAGGAAGTCGACGTGTGGGCGATCACGCCGCTCGATGTCGCCAAGGGCACCGTCGTGGCTGGCGATAACGCGCAGCCGACGGCCCGCATCGTGTTTGCAGCGACGGTGCGCCGCGCCGACGCGCCGACCATCGCTGCACGTTTGGCCAGCGGAAGCGGTATCTACTGGAACGCCTCGTGGAAACACTCGCTGGCCACCACGGCGCGGCCCCGACGACAAGGCGCGACGCGACGGTTGGGCGTAGCGGGGGACGTGGTCGTCGACTCACACTCTGGAGCGCGTATTGTATAGGAAGTCAACCTTGTCGGGCGGCGTTCGTGTTCTGACGGAATCGATGCCGTACGTGCGCTCCGCGACGCTCGGCATCTGGGCCGACGTCGGAAGTGCCGCCGAACGGCGCGAGCAGCGCGGCATCTCCCACTTGGTCGAACACATGCTTTTCAAAGGGACGTCGCGCCGCAGCGCGCGCGAGATCGCCGAGACGATGGACGGAGTCGGCGGCAATTTGAACGCCTTCACCGATAAAGAGGCGACCTGTTACTACGCCAAAGTCATCGATCGGCACGTTCCGCTCGCGATCGACGTGCTCGCCGACATGTTCTTGCACTCGACGTTGGCCGATGAGGAACTGATCAAAGAGCAGAAGGTCGTGCTTGAAGAGATTCGGATGTACGACGACTCGCCCGACGACACGCTGCACGATCTTTTCGTGCGCACGATGTGGCAGGGGTCGAGTCTTGGCGAGCCGACGATCGGCTACCCCGACACGGTGCCCGCGCTCATCAGCGACGATCTGCGCGCGCACCTGCGCGAGCGCTACGCTCCGAATCGAATCGTTTTCGCGGCAGCGGGCAACGTCGATCATGATGCGATCGTCGAACTGGTGGAGCGCGGCTTCGCCGATTTTGGCGGCGAGACGGCCGCGCCGATTCCCGAGCGCCCGGCGCTCACGCCGGCTACGCTCGTGCGACGCAAGGATACCGAACAAGCGTACATCATGCTCGGGACCCAGGGGTTGGCGTCGCGCGATGAACGGCGCTATGCTCTGTCGGTCCTCGACACGGTACTCGGCGGCGGCATGTCGAGCCGGCTCTTTCAGGAAGTGCGCGAGAAACGCGGACTCGCGTACAGCGTCTTCTCGTTCGGACAGGCCTACCGCGATGCTGGGCTCTTCGGCGTCTCGGCCGGAACGTCGCCCGAAAGCGCTCAGGAGTGCATCGACGTGATCGTCGCGGAACTGGCGGACTTCGCTGCGTCGGGACCGACCGAAGCCGAAGCGTCACTCGCGCGCGAACACATCAAAGGCAGTCTCACGCTGTCGCTCGAGAGCAGCTCGAGCCGCATGCTGCGCTTGGGCCGCAACGAACTCGATCTGGGCCGATACGTGCCGATCGAGGAGGTGGAAGCGCGCATCGATGCGGTGACGGTGGACGATGTCGCGGCGCTCGCGCGTGAGCTTTTCGTGCCGTCGTCAGTCGGCCTGTGCGTGCTCGGTCCGCTCGATGATGCGGGGATACGCTGGCGTCGTAACGCTGCGTGAACCTGCGGCCGCACGTTCCGAGCTGCGATGCTCGAGAACTGGCATATCTCGGACATTACGGATTTTGGTCTTCATCGCTCGAGGTCGCACTGGCCCTCAACGTCGTCGTGACGGCGTTGCAGATCGGCGCGTACGCGGGGCGCATCGCGGGAGTGCGCACCGGGCGCATCGGGACGTCGATTTCGCTCTTCAACTTCTTTACCTTGGCGAGCCGGCTCGCGACCTTGGTCGTTACCCCGGCGCTCGGCAGCCTCGCCGACACGGCCGCCCGCTACGCGGCCTGCAACGGCACGATCCCCGGCGTGTTCGCGCTGCAATTACGCGCGATCGTGGCGGCCGGAACGTTCGGCGCGATCGTGGGCACCCTGCTGATGCCCACCTTCATCATGCTGTTCATGCGGGGCGTCTATTCGTTCGAACGCCGGCATTCGATGCTGCGAGCCGTTTCGCGGCTGGCCGATCCGCGTGTGCTCGTCGACATCGTGCGCAGCGTGCGATGGCCGCCGCTGGACGAGCTGCGCACCTTTTCACCGCGCAGGTTACCGCTCAAATTGCTGATCGGCAACGTCGTCGTGACGGGCGTCTACGCGATCGGCGTCGTTTCGTCGTTTTATGCAAGCGTGATCGATCTGGATGCGCGGACCACTGCAACCGGGCTTTCTGGCCTCGTCAACGGCATCGGTACCGTAGCCTTTTCGTTCTTCGTCGATCCGACGACGGCATACATCACGGACCAAGCCGTCAAAGGCGAACGATCGCCCGATGAAGTGCGTACGATGGTCTTCTGGCTTTCGGCGACGGCGATCGTCGGCTGGATCCTATCGCAGATCATCTTCCTGCCCGGCGCCTATTTGATTGCGGCAGGTGCACACGTCTTCCATCGCTCGCACTGATAATCGCCTCGAGCCTCACTGCAGCAACCTGCATAATCCGGAGAGTTCATGAAAGCCCGCTTCGTTCTAGCCGCCTTCGCGCTCGCCGTCACCGTCGGGACGACGGGTTGCGCCGGCTCGCTCTCCCGCTTCATCGTGCAACAGCGTAACCATCAAGGCGATCTCGCCTTCCAGAATGGGAATCCCGGCGATGCGGCCCTCGCGTACAAGCTTGCGCTGCGCGTCGCACCCAGAAACGAGCATGCGCGCGAAGGCCTCGTCGCCGTGCAGTTGCAGCTCGCCGCGCAGCTATTTACTCAGTCGAAGTTCGACGATGCCCTGGCGGCGCTCGACGTCGCGGCGAAATACGATCCACAGAGCGTCCGTTTGGCAAATCTTCGTTCGGAGGTCCAAGAGGCACGCTTGCGGCGTGAGATCGTGCTCTCGAACTATCCGACCTATCGCGAGACCGGGCTCGGGCTGCGCCGTTCGTACGCGCAGCTGCGGCCGCAGAGCAATGCGATCGTCGCAACCTTGCAGCGCTTCGACTACAGCTTCGACGCAAGGCATCTCAGCCATGCGATAAAGCAGTCAACGCAACTCGGCGCCGAGGTCGCGCGTCTTACGTCGCGCCTGAAAAACTACCGTCAGCTAGTCGAATCCGGAGCGCCGGAGCGTAGCGCGAACGCCCCGCTTGCGCCGCCCGCTTCACTTTTGCCCTTGCCGTAGTTCCAAGCGCCCGCTCTTTTCGAGTTCACGGAAGCGGCGCCAGCGCGCCTCGGCACCGGGCAGTTTATGGCGTGGATCGGTCACGTAAACGGGCCACCGGGCGCCGGCGTGCAGCAACGGAAAGCGCTGGAGCCACGCGGACAGCTCGACGTTTCGCGCGAGCCGGGCGGGTTCGACGGCGATGAAGTAGCGCGCGCCTTTGCGGATCGCGCTCTGTTCGTCGAAGGGAGTCCAAAGGTAGGCGTCTTCCTCCCAGCCCTTGCGCCCGAGATAGTACAGGAGCGAAGGATCGTAGTGTCCCATCACGATGAGCGTCCCCGGCGCGAGCGTCGCATTGAGGGCCTTGGCCGAGCGGTAGACGATCTTCGAATAGCGGTAGTACGGCGTGGCCGTAGCAGCGCCGCGGACCGCGGCGAACGTCGCGATCAACAATCCGGCGCCCAGCATGACACTGCGCATGGCTGGGCGCCGCACGTAGCTCTCCACGAAGGCCGCGAGGCCGGCCGTGTACAGCGCGGCCAGCGGCAAGAACGGATAGAGATAATAGTCGACGCGTTCGACCGTTACGACGACGAACGCGTACGCGAGGGCGGCGGCGAGCCAGCCCCACAAGAGCGCGCGGCGCACGGCATCTGCGGGACGGACGGCGATGAGCGCGACGACGGCCACGCCGAATCCGATATCTCCGAGCATCGTCGCGCGCAACATACCGAGCGCCGTGCCAAACAGACCGAATTTATTCCCAAGTGCAGACGGCGACGTGAAGGCGGTATGCAATGCGGGAAGGACGCGCAGTCGCGTGATGCCGCTCGCCCAGTGCCACTCCGCGATGCCGCGTACGTACCAGTCGTACGCCGCGTACGGCGCGATCACCAGCGCGAAGAAGGCGTAGGTCGCCGGTTCGCGCAGCGCCCGCGACGGCCCGCGCTGCGCGAGTAGCATGGCTGCAATCGGAACGAGCGCGACTGCGGCGACGGGTTTGGCCAGCAACGCGACAGCCGTCAAAATCGCGGCACCCGTGAAGCGTCGTCCGAAGCGCCCGTCTTCCCCGGCGATCCACTCCCAGCTCGCGTATACGGCGGCGGTCAAAAAGAACGTCATCGCCGTGTCCGGCATGAACGTCCGGCCGTAGTATACGCTACCGGGATACAATGCAAAGGCCAGCGCTCCGAACACGAACGCGGCATTGCCCGCGAACAGACGGCGCGCGAAGAACGCGGCCAGGACGACGGTACCGAGACTGAACGCGATGGAGATCAGTCGTCCGAACACTTCGTGAACGCCGAAGCCTTTGTAGAGAACGGCCGCCAGATACGGCACGATCTGCAACTCTAGCTCGACGTAGTTCGGGGGAGGTCCGTCGTAATCGGTCTGTGGATGCAGCGGGTTGAAGTCGAGGGTCGCGAAATTACGCGCGATTGCCGCCGTATCGCCCTGCCGCCAGCCCGGGTGGTCGAGGATCGGATCGTGGATGCCGCGCAGGCGCAACGCGAGCGCGACGAGCAGCACGAGGCCGAGCGCGACGTACCACGCCGCGCGATTCGTGTTAACGCGAAGCAATCATGCCGGTTCGCGAAACGTCCAATATTTATTGACGAAGAAATTCACGACGATGCCGGAGACGTTGCCCACGAACCACGTTTTGTGACCAGGTCCCAAATATGGCACGACGAGGTGCGACACACCCAGGCCGACGAGCAGTGCGGCGCCGGAGACGGCGAGAAATTGCATTCCCTGTCTGACCGGATGCGCGCTCGAGCGGAACGTCCAGGCCCGGTTCAGGAAGTAGTTCGACACCCCGCCCGACAGAAACGAAATCGAAAAGTTCAACGTGTAGTGAGCGGCTTGTAGGTCGCGCGGCGTTGCGGCTTGGAGCACGCTGAAGACGACGAGGTTGACCACGAACCCGGATGCGCCGACGATGCCGAATTTTACGAATTGGCGAACGCCGCGCCGCTGCGCCAAACGGCGCGCGAGGTGCGGCCGGGCGACTCCCGGAGCCACGTCGCGTTCCATCAGGCGACCCAATACCAATTGCTGAAGAACACCGTGAAGAGCCCGAGCAGCGGAAGTGAAAAGGCCACGACGGCGTTATTGACCCACGGCCGGCCGCCCCACAGTGCGAGAATGACGAACATCGGAAAGAGCACCAGCGCGAAGCGCGGCATGCTCATCAGGCTCGACGTCGACATGGGCACGAGGATCGAAAGCGTCATGTACGCCGAGAACGACGCGCGCAGACGTTTGAAGCCGCCGATGAGAATCGCAATCATCAAGAACGTGAAGGCGAGTTCGATCGTCTGTCCCGCAATGAGTGCCGGAGCATGGCCATGGACGCCGTGCGCGATCGTGCGGTACGCGTGCACGAGGCTCGCCCAGGGTGGCGCGAGACGGCGGTCCCAATGTGTCTGCACGTGCGAAAAATAAAGCGGATCACCCCGCAGTACCCACAAGGTCGCCATGTACGCGGCCAGACCCAAAGGTATCAAGACGGCTCCCGCCACCAGGCGCGCCGCGCGTGTCGGCGTTGCGAGGAGGGGCTTCCACGCTCGGCCGTTGCCCGCAGCACCGAACGCTTCGATGACGTAGGGAACGAAGAGCAGCACACCCTCCACGCGCGTCAAGGACGCGAAGGCGCCGATGATGCCCGCCGTCAACCAACGGTGTTCGCGAATGTAGTAGAACGAGGCCACGGTGAGCGCGAAGAACAGCGCTTCGGTGTAAACGGCGGAGAAGAAGACCGCGGTCGGAAAGATCGACACGTAGAAAATCGCGCGCCGCGCGACCGAGCGCGTGTACTGGTGTTCGACGAGTTTGTAGAAAAACAACAGGCCGAAGAAGAGCGCCCCGTTGGATACCAGCAGGCCGCCGATTAAGTCGTTGCCGATCGCGCCCCCGACTAGTCGAATCAGCGCCGGATATAGCGGAAAAAAGGCCATATCGGTGCCGTAGTAGCCGCGGCGTGCAACGTCGAGATAGTGGACCGCATCCCAGCGTCCCCAAACGGCGAGCAACGGGTTGGTCGATTCAGCGACGTGCTGCCCGGGGCGTTGCGTGATGATAATGGCGGCCAGCTCGGCTACGACGATGATCGCGACGCGGGTCACGACGAACGCGACCAGGACGTCGCGCACCGTCGGCACGAAGCGCGCCGCCACGCCGATCTTTCCCAGCACGAACAGCCCGAGGGCGATCGCCGCCAGTCGCGCCGGGCTGCCGAGGGCGATCGGCGACACGAGTCCGACCGCCGCGACCGCGAAGGCGGCCCAGGTCGGCGCATCGTAGCGCAGCGCCGTGATGAGCCCGACGTCGGCGCGCCGCGCGAAGTACGCGGCATAGCCGTACCAGAGCGCAAAGACGGCAGCGAGTCCGACCGCAAGGGCGACGAGCAAGGCGGCGTCGGTCGCCGCCGGTCCCAATGCCACATGCGTGACGGCCGCATACCAGATGAACGCCCCGCCGGCAAGTCCGCCGATCGTCACCCACGACATCGCCAGAGGCCCGCAGGCGGCGATGTTCTCGAGGGAGCGAAACCGGTGACCCGTGCGCTCGACGGAGAACGTGGCCTGTGCGGACATGCGAGGTCCCCATTTCGGTGGAAAGACAGTGGGACCCCCGGCGTTCCGGGACCGCCCTAGGGCGCGCGCGAAACGAACCGGCGTGAAGCGATTACAATACGATGTCGTCGTGATCGGCGCGGGCAGCGGCGGTTACGCTGCGGCCCGGACGGCGCGTGACCTCGGCGCCCGGGTGGCGTTGGTCGATCGCGGCCCGCTGGGAGGACTCTGCATCCTGCGCGGCTGCATGCCTTCGAAGACGCTGCTGGCGTCGAGCGATCGCGTGCACGATGTCCGCGAAGGTGGCCACCTCGGCATCCGGTCGGGCGAACCGCAGATCGACCTGCACGCCATCTTTTCGCGTAAGCGGGAGATCATCCGCGGCTTCGCCGACTACCGCATCGAAGCGCTTCATTCGTTTCCGCTGTATGAAGGCCAAGCCAGTTTCGTTTCGCCGCACGAGGTGCGCGTCGGCGACGATGTCGTGCTCGCAGCCCAAAGCATCATCATCGCAACCGGCAGCAGTATCGCGCAGCCGCCCGTGGCGGGGCTCGAGGAGGCGGGCTACATCGACAGTGATGCCGTGCTCGACCGGGAGCGGTTACCGAAATCGCTCATCGTGCTCGGCGGCGGTTACGTCGGCTGCGAACTCGGTCAGTTCCTGGCCCGCATGGGCGTGCAGACGACGTTTCTGATCCGCGCGAAGCAGCTGCTTTCAGCCGAGGACAAGGACGTTGGCGATGCGGTGACGTTGTACTTTCGTGACGAAGGAATCGACGTGCGCTCGAGCGTCGTGCTCTCGCATGTTGAAACGCGCGGCGCTCGCAAACTGATGCACTATCTCCACGAGGGTGAACGCCGCAGCATCGAAGCAGACGAGATCTTCCATGCGCTCGGTCGCGTGCCCGACTTCGCGGGCTTGGAACTAGAGAATCCGGGCGTCGAGTGTCATGCCATCACCGGCATCCGAACGGGCCCCGATCTTCGCACCTGCGTGCCGCACATTTTTGCCGTCGGCGACGTGACGGGCGATTATCCGCTCGTTCACGTCGCCATCTATCAGGGCGAACTGGCGGCGCGCAATGCCGTGACGGGCACTGCCGACGCGGCCGACTACGCTTTGCAGAAGGCGCACACGATCTTCACCGATCCGCAGGTCGCGATCGCGGGGCGCAGCGAGAAGGAGCTGCAAGCCGCGGGCACGCCGTATCTGTCGAGTTCGTATCTCTTCAGCGATCATGGTAAGGCGATTGCGATCGATCGGACCAAGGGCTTCGTGAAGATGATGGCCTCACCGCAAAACGGTCGCATCCTCGGTGCTGCGATCGTCGGCGCCGAAGCGTCGGACTTGATCCACGAGATGATCGTCGCGCTGCATTACGGCGCAACCGTCACCGAGTTCGCGCGCATTCCGCACCTGCATCCGACGTTGGCCGAGATTCTGACCTACCCGGCCGAGGACATCGCAGCGCAGCTCGTGCTGGCCCAGACGCCCGTCATTGCGGCCGCTGTGTGAAGGTCGCAATCGTCCAGAGCAAGCCCCGCAAAGGACAGGTCGACGAGAACGTCGCGCACCTCGGCGCAATTCTTGCGCAACTCGCACGTGAAGAACCGGCCTACGACCTCATCGTGCTGCCCGAAGCTGCCCTGACGGGATATTTTCTCGAAGGCGCCGTGTATGAATTGGCCTTCGAGTCCGAGGCGCTCGCCGAGCGCCTGGGATTGTTGTGGCGAACAGCGTCCGTGGGGTGTGCCGTGCGGCCCGTCGCGATCGTGCTCGGTTTTTACGAGAATGCGGGCGGTGCCTATTACAACTCGGCGTTGTACGTCGAGATCGATGACGAATCGCAGCGCATCGTGCACGTGCACCGCAAGATGTTCTTGCCGACGTACGGCGTGTTCGATGAGGAGCGGTTCGTCTCGCGAGGACGCCGGCTGGAAGCGTTCGAGTCGCGCTTGGGCCGCATGGCGCTGTTGATCTGCGAAGATGCCTGGCATGCGATCATGCCGACGCTCGCGGCGATCAAGGGCGCACGCGTGCTCGTCGTGCCGAGCGCTTCACCGGGACGGGGCTTTGCGAATCCAGGCGAACTCGAAAGCGTGCGCTATTGGCGCGGCGTGTTGCGCTCGTACGCGGCCGAACATGGCGTCTTCGTGCTCTATGCGGGCCTGGCGGGATTCGAAGGCGGCAAGGGCATGGCGGGCTCGTCGTGCGCGATCGATCCCTTCGGCGACGTTCTGGGAACGTTGCCGGCGCTGGGCGAGCATGTTCTCAAAGTTGAGCTCGATCTTGGCGACGTTGAAATTGCGCGCGCCCGTCTGCCGCTTCTGGGGGATCTGGCTGCCGTGCTTCCCGATCTGCTGGAATCGGTGTCATGAACGGTGCGCTCGATGTCGTCGACGCGACGGAACCTCGGATACCGTCGCTTGGCGTGAACGGGCCGCTGCTGGCGCAGTGGCTCGAAGCATTTCTGCACGATGAGATCGTCGTGCGGCGCAACACGTACCGCGCGGTCCTCGGGCTTTCCGGCGGCGTCGATTCCGCCGTCGTTGCGTTTCTCTGCACGCGGGCGCTAGGGGCCGACAACGTGCACGTCTTACGCATGCCGTACCGCACGTCGAGCCCCGACAGTCTGGCCGATGCGCAAGCGGTGGTCGATGCGCTGGGTTGCCGCTGCCGCGACATCGAGATCACGGCGGCAGTCGACGGATATCTGGGCTTGGAACCCGAGGCCGACGCGCGGCGCCGCGGCAACGTGATGGCGCGCGTCCGCATGCTCGTACTGTTCGATCAGTCGGCAAAGCTGGGCGCACTCCCCGTCGGGACGGGCAACAAAACGGAGCGCTTGATGGGATACTTCACCTGGCATGCCGATGATTCGCCGCCGCTCAATCCACTCGGCGATCTCTTCAAAACGCAAGTTTGGCAGTTGGCGCGGTATCTCGGCGTACCCGAGCGCGTGATTGCGAAGGCGCCCAGTGCCGATCTGCAAGCCGATCAGACGGACGAAAACGATCTCGGCATCACGTACGCGCAAGCCGACCGCATCCTGGCGCTGATGCTGGCCGGCTACAACGATGCGAAGATCGCCGCGCGCGGTTTCGAGCCACGCGAGGTCGCGCTCGTGCGGGAGCGGCTCGACGGAACGCACTGGAAACGTCATCTGCCGACGACCGCGATGCTCAGCAACACGGCGATCAACGAATTCTATCTTCGCCCGGTGGATTTTTGAACGCGCCGGCCAACGGTCCACCCGAGGGGCCGCGTGACGTGACGGAATACCCCTTTATCTTTTTCCCGGTTGGCCTGAACTTGCGGGGTCGCAAATGCGTGCTGATTGGCCGAGCCGACGATCTCGAAACGACCGAAAAGCACGCAGCGCTCTGTGAGGTGGGCGCGGAGGTCCTTTGGCTCGTCGATCCGGCCGCCGTCCGCGACGAGGACGTCGCCGATGCGTTCTTCGTCATCTCGACACCGATGGACGCAGCACTCTCGGCGCGCTTGCGCGCGCTGGCCGATGAGCATCGGTTTCTGCTGTGCGCGATCGACCAGCCGACCTACGGCTTCGTCGCGATGCAGGCCGTCGCGAAAGCCGGCCCGGTGCGCATCGCGATTTCGACGGGCGGCATCGCGCCGCGGGTCGGCAAGACGCTGCGGGCCGCGTTGCAACGGGCGCTCGACGGCACCTTCGTGCGCTTCATCGACTGCCACAACGCCGTGCGCGAGCGGAACCGCGCGCGCCTGCGTTCGTCGGCGGCGCGGCGCGCCGCGATGCTCGCGCTTGCCGATGGTCTCGAAATCGACGTGACGGTCCGCTATCCGGCATGGTTCCAAGAGGAGCTGCGCGACCTGCGTCCGCGGGCGGAGTGATGGCGGAGCATGCCGCCGCGTCGCGTCACCGCGCGCCGAGCGTGGAGATCGTCACGATCGGAACGGAGTTGCTGTTGGGCCAACTCGTCGATACCAACAGCGCGACGATCGCGCGCGCGCTCGCCGACGTCGGCGTCGACGTCTATGCAAAACACTCGGTCGGCGACAATGCCGCGCGGTTGGAAGCGATGCTGCGCGGCATACTCGAGCGCGCCGACGGCGCGATTACGACGGGCGGCCTTGGACCCACGGTCGACGATCTGACAAAAGAGGCCGCCTCCGCTGCCGTTGGCATGCCGCTGCACGAACATGAAGCGTCCGTCCGTGCGATTGAAGCGCGGTTCGCGTCATTTGGACGCAGCGGGCCGCTGTCGCCCAACAATCGCCGTCAAGCATTTCTTCCCCAAGACGCAATCGTGCTGGACAACCCACACGGCACAGCCCCAGGCTTCGTCGCCGTGCGCGCCGATGGAAAATTCATCGCGGCGATGCCGGGCGTGCCGCGCGAGATGGCGCCGATGCTGGCTGAAAAACTCGTGCCATGGCTGATCTCCCACTACGGCTTGCGCGACGCGATCTTCACGCGCACGCTGCACACCGTCGGCATGGGCGAGTCCGATCTGGACGCGCGCATCGAGCCGCTCTTTCGCACGCTGGAAAACCCGAAGATCGCCGTCCTCGCGCACGACTCCCGGGTCGACGTCAAGATCATGGCGAAGGCGGCCGACGCCGAAGCCGCGCGAGCGCTGACCGCGCCGGTCGAGACCGAACTGCGCGAGCGCATCGGCAGCAGCGTCTTCGGGGCCGATGATGAGACGCTCGCCGGCGTTGTTCTCGAACGCTGCATCAAACGTGGACTGACCTTGGCAACGGCCGAGTCGATCACCGGCGGCGCCGTCGCCGACGCGCTCGTGCAAGTCCCCGGCGCATCGCGTGCTTTCCGCGGCGCAATCGTGGCGTACGACGATGCCATTAAGCGCACGCTGCTCGGCGTCGATGAGGCGTTGCTGCGCGAACACGGCGCCGTCAGCGAAGCCGTCGCCTGCGCAATGGCGAACGGCGCCTGCACTCGCCTCGACGTCGACGTCGCGGTCGCGACGACCGGCATCGCCGGTCCGCGCGGCGCCACGCCGCCCAAACCCGTGGGCCTCGTCTATGTAGCCGTTGCCGTGCAAGGACGCGAACCAAGGGTGCGCCACTTGACGTCTCCCGGCGACCGCAACGATATTCGGCGTCGTACAACGGTGGCTGCACTCGACCTCCTGTTGCGCGAGTTAGCCGTCGAAGCCCCTACGGCGCGCTGAACGCGTACCACGCGAAGGGCGTCCTTAGATTATGTGAAAAGCAGTCCGCCGCGTGACCGCCGTTTGGTGACCCGACATGTCGAGCCTTCGGTTTTAATAACTGCTCAGCGCTCTGTCCTTGCGTTGGAACGACGTTGGAACTCTGCACGAGCTTCCATCCGTCGCTTGCGCGCCGCCACACCATTGCAAAACGAACCGGCACGACGCGTTTCCCGTCGAGTGAGAACGGTGCATCGAAGAAGATCGAGGCGAAGGCGTTGGATTGCATGAACGATACGTGCTCCATCTTGCCGATGCGCGCTTTTCCATGCCAAAGGCGGGCGTCGTTTCCAAGCATGGTTACGACTTGTGCGGATCCTCTCGCTATCTCCGCTGCGTCGCTGCCGTATACGATCACGCTTTTGGGTTCGATGAGCCGGAGGATCGTACCACGATCCCCGCGCGTGTACGCATCGAGGAATAGGCGCGTTGTTGCCGAGATGCTCACGCTCGGCTCCGCGGTGACTGCGCCGGCCCCCAACGCTCGCGAGCACGGTCAACAAAACTACCCAACGAAAGTATGACAGGCTACGGTGAAGCCGCGCGGCGGAACAGTTCACGGCACAACACTCCCAAAGATGAGGCGTGTGAAGCTACGGGCTACTACGTCGGAAGTTTCGCTCTGCGCCGGGTCGGGGCGACTGATTTCACGATAACGCTGTACCAGGTGCGTGTCAGGGCACTTCGTATCCAATTCCGGCCAGGACGCGCTGCGTTGCCAGCCCATCGGCGAAGGTTGGCAAGGACGCAGTATTGCCGTCGAGTCGCGTTGCGAACGCGTCGAGCAGCGTTACGAAAGGCGGCAGATTGCCGTGTGCGGCGGCGAGATTGGCATGCGGCTGTGGAGTGAGTTCGAGTTCCGATGTCTCGTCGTCGTCAACGACGAACGTGCGGAGATCGAGGGCGTCAGGCCCACTGGCGACGGCCGTGCGCTGTTCGCCGTGCACGGCGACCGTTACGGAGTCCACGGCGCGGGTCGCGTCGACCGCCACGCTAGCGATCAGGCCCTCGCCGTAATCGAGCGTTGCGAACGCGCCGTCCGCGACGTCGCTCGTAAAGGCGTCGTCGTCATGATGACGTTCTCTGTTCGCCGTGCGCTCCAGTCCCGCGACGCGCACGGGCGCGCGTCCGGAAAACCAATTCGCTTGATCGACGACGTGTGAGAGGGCGGCTCCGGTCATTCCCCCGCCTCGGCGACGCTCGAACCACCACGAGTTCGGCCGCTCGCTATCGGCGCGTAGCATCGTGCTGTTCTGCGTGATCTCAATCGCGCGCAACGCCCCGAGGTGACCGTTGCGCGCAAGTTCGTGCAGCGCCTGACGCGGCGGCGTGTAGCGAAACTCGTGCGCGAGTGCGCACACCGTCCCCGCGCGCTCGGCCGCAGCGACAAGCTCCTCCGCCTCCGCGACGTTGAGCGTGAACGGCTTCTCGCACAGCACGTGCAAACCGCGTTTCAAAGCGGCCAGCACCGCCGCGTGATGAGCGAACGGCGGCGACGCCACCGAGACGACGTCGAGTTCAACGCTATCGAGCATCTCGTCGACGGATGTAAAGGCACGGGGGACATTGCGTTCGGTAGCGACTTGCGTGGCGTGCTGCGGTGAAGCAAGCGCAACGACCTCGAAGCGCCCCTGCGCTACGAATGCCGGCACATGCACCCACCCACCGAAGCTCGAGCCGACGACGCCGACGCGGTAGCGCCGGTCGCTCACGCCAGCACCGGGTCGCAAACGACGTCGGAGAGGAGATGGAACGCGCGCTCCAGCTGCGCATCGGTGATTACAGGCGGCGGTGCGAAGGTGACTGCTTCGCCGCGCAGCCCCGACTGGAGAAGCATCAATCCGCGCGCCAGCGACTGCACGACGCAAGCAGTGGCATAGCTCGCATCGGCGAACTCGACGGCCCACAACATGCCGCGCCCGCGCACATCGACGATCGCGGGATGCTGCGATCGAAGCGCACCTAACGCTGTGGCGATAGCCGGTTCACGCAGGCCAGCTAGGCGCGGAATGTCGTAACGTTCGATCTCGGCAAGATTCGCAAGCGCCGCGGCGCAACCCATCGGATTGCCGAGATAGGTCGAGGTGTGCAACGCTTCGCCCGTCGACGGCTGCCACGCGGTTGCGACCTCACCGCAGAGAATCGTTGCGGAAATCGGGAACCCGCCGCCGAGCGCTTTTCCGAGGCATAAGATATCGGGCCGAACCGCTTCCCGCTCGCATGCGAACAGGGTACCGGTTCGCCCGAAGCCCGTATAGATCTCATCGAGGATCAACAACACGCCGTAACGCGTGCACAGCTCGCGCAATCCTGGCAGAAAGCCGTCAGGCGGGAGAATGACGCCTGCGCGGCCTTGGATTGGCTCAACGACGACGGCGCCGATGGCCGAATCTTTCTTCAACGCTTTAGCTACGGCATCGAGCGAACGCTCGCGACTCTTTGGATGTCGCGGATCCGGAAACGGCGCGAACGTCGTCATACCGCGCAGTTGTCCGCGCCACGGATCGCGGAACTTCGCGATCCCGCACACTTCGAGCGCCCCATAGCTCAGCCCATGATAACCGCCCGCGAACGCAAGGACCTTGGGCTCGCGGACTGCGAGACACGCGCTCTTGAGCGCGAATTCAATCGCTTCACTTCCGGCCGAACAGAGAAATATCTTCGATTCGTCCAGCGGTGCCATTGCAGCAAGGCGTGCCAGGAGCCGCGTCCGTGCATCGGTCGGATGCACGTCGCCCATGCCGTGCGGCAGCCGTGCGGCCTGTTCCGCAATAGCTCCGACCACGGCCGGGTTCGCGTGTCCGGTCGTTGCAACGCCGAACGCGGCCGTGCAGTCGATGTAGCGGTTGCCGTCGACGTCGCTGACGAGCGCGCCCGAAGCCGACTCCCAGAAGACTGGAAAGTCGCGCGCAAGATACGTCACGCCGCGCGTTTCCGTGCGCGCCAAGGTCGCGGCAAGTTCGAGTGAACGCGGACCGGGAATCGGCGTCACGATCGCTTCGAGATCGTCGCTCATTCCCGATAGATAGCGCGCACGAACGGCAGAATCCGCCCCTCGCCGCCGTGTTCACCACCGAGCGGCGGTGTTTGCAAACGTCCCAGCAACGCAATTCGCGATGCGCCGCTTTGTAGCGCAACGGCCTCGACGTCCGGGCGCGTGCCGGCGACGCGCACGAAGGCTTCGAGCGGCAGCGCGTGGCGCCGCACGTACGCAAGCGCGTCTTGCGGGCCCTCGACGGGATAGACGGCCAGCGTTCGAGGCAGCAGCGGAGGCGGCTCGTCTACGGGCGCATCGTACGCGACGAGATGCGGCGCGACGATGCCGTCGTAGAGTGCGCCGCGACCCACGGCGGCGCGAAAGAGTGCAGCCCGGCGATAGGCGGCGACGGCCGGCGGCGCCTGCGATGCTCCCGCTGGAAACTCGACCGCGACTTGATCGCACCCCCGCGCCAGAATAGACGCGAACTCGGGCGGGGCAATCGCTCCGCCGCGCTCGACGAAGAGCGCGTGCAGCGAAAGACAACCGTCGCCGTCGTAGAGCAGTGCATCGAGCGCCGCGGCGCGCGCCGCGCTCATCGCCGCCGTCTCATTGCACAACGCTTCCCGTGCGACATAACCGATGCTCGTGCGATGGCCGAAGCCGACGAACCGCGCATGGGGCGCAAGCTGCGCGCGAATCGCGCCGAGCGCGGCGTCAGTTCCGTACGCGACGACCACGTCGGCCTCGCTTAGGCGCGCGCGCGACTGCGCGGTGTCGCGGCCGACCCAAACTTCGACGGTGACGCGTTGTGCCAGCGCGGGTTCTTCCTCGACCAGCGTCTGTGCGAATGCGGCCACCAGCCGATCATCGCGATCTTTCACCGTCACGTGCGCCTTCGCGCACAGTGCGAAGACCAGCGCCGGCACCGCGACGCCGATCGTCGTGTCGCTCGCCACGATGACGGCACGTGAAGCGCCGCGGAAAGAGACGTCCGGCCGGCCCGGCCGCGCGACGAACCCGTCCAGCGCCGCGACAGAACCAAGTTCACCCACGATCGTTGCTTCGATCGAGCTGCGATCGATGGATTGGAAGAGTCGGTCCAGTGCGAAATCGACCACCGGCTCGGTGTAGCCCGTACGCTCCATGACGGTGCGCGTGGCGCGAACGCGTGGCGGAAAGTCCGCATCGCACCATCGCGCGGCCGCATCGGCAAGCGCGGCAACGATCCGCCCGGCTGCGAGTTCTCCGTGCCGTTGCACGTCAGTGAACGCGGACGATCAGATCTTCCGCAACGAGCGAACATCCGCGCGGCGGCGCATCCAGTTCGCGTCCGAGCAAGACGATGCCGTCGGCGGTCGCGTATCCGCGATCCTCGGTGTTGATGGCGACGACCGACGAGCGGTTGCCCAGATCGACGTGCCGCAGAAATCCGACCTCTCCATCGTTGAGGGGCCGGCCGTCACCGTCGACGACGAGCGTGCGCAGCCACGGCGGCGCGCGCTTAACCCGTATCGGGGAATTGCGGGTGTCGAGCCCGTCGTAATACTGACTGACCAGTTCCGTCATACCATACTCGCCCACAATCGAGGCGCCGGGGATTGTGAACGCGGCTTCGAGCCGAACGTAGAGTTCGGGTCGTTCAACGACGCGCGCTCGCCCCTTGAAGCCGCCAGTCTCCATGATGCGTGAACCATGCGGAGCGGCGAAACGCCGCGAGGTCGATTCAAGCGCGTCGAGCAACGCGACCAGACCGAAGGCGGTTCCCGCAACGCAGACCGGCTGCCCGTCCCCCAGCGCCGCTTCGAACGCTCGCACGAACCCTGCGACGTCGAGGCCGCGATCTTCGTCGAAAAAATACTCCGCGTGGCCGTCGCCTCGCAAGACAGAAACCGTCCCCATCATGTAACCCAGCGACGAATGGCGCCGCAGGCGGGGGTTCGGAACAACGTTCAAGTACCGAAGTTTCGGCCGGTCCGGCAGCATCAAGCGATCGAAGGCCGCCAGTAATGCAGCATCATACAAACGGGCGCGCTCGATGTAGTGCCGGCCGGCGACGTCGGAGGTCGTGCCGCTCGTATGAAAGACGAGTTCCGCTTCGCGCGGATCGCACGTCGCCAGTACGGCGTCTTTGAATGCGCTCGCGGGTGCGGCCGGAATCTCGCGCCAGGTTCGCGGTGGATGCCAAGGGTCGATCCCCAAGGTCGCGGCATAGCGGGCATATGGAGCATTTCGTTCGAGCTGATACAGGCACGTCGCGCGCGCCAGTTCATCGAAACGCGCCTCATCGCAGCCGACTCCGCCGGCCGTCCAGTCCGCGACGATGGCGAGGAATGCGTCGTCGAGCTCGCGCGTCCGCGCGTCGTTCATGGGCCGAGCCGGATCGCTTCGATCTTCAGGCAGCGGTCGACGACGACGTCGAGCCCCGCCGCATCGGCCAGCGCAATTGCTTCTGCGTTGACGACGTCATATTGAAACCAGATCGCCTTGGCGCCGATGGCGACCGCCTCGCGCGCGACCGTGGGCGCCTCGGATGCTCGGCGAAAGACGTCGACGATGTCGGGCGCCCCCTGCTCGGCGGCATAGGCTGAGAGCGAACCGAACGCCGTGACGCCGTCGATCGTTGCGATGCCCGGATTGATCGGCGTGACGTCGAAGCGATTCATCGCGCGCAACCGCGTGAAGACGTCGTGGCTCGGCCGAGCGGGGTTGGGCGAAGCGCCCACGATCGCAATGGTTCGCGAACGTCGGAGCAGGTCGTCCAGCGCGGTGCTGCTCTCGAGAATCACTTCTTCCGGCGACGAGCGGGCGACGGACGCGGCGCCCCGCGGTGTTCGGCGGTGAACGCGGTTTGATTCGCGGGCGATTTGTCCTCATAATCGGTCAGGCCGACCATGTCCGACGCCCCCTCGACGTAGCCGTTGAAAGCCACGTTGCTTGAGCCTTGCGTGACCGTGAGATGGATCAAGCGCCCATCGTAAGTGCCGGCCAACGGATACGGCTTGCCCTTGATGCGCCACGAGCCCGTCAGCCCTCCGCTGCCGTTCTGACGAAGATCGAAATACGAATAGTCCGTGTGATCGATATACTGCAATTGCACTTCCCACGTGCCGTCGAGCGTCGCAAATGCCGGCGAGGTCGGCGTCGCGGTCGGCTCGGGAGCCGACGGCGCAGCGGACGGAGCGGGGGAAGCGGGCGTGCGCCCGCGCCGCCGTCCGCGCGGAGCGGCGGTCAGGGTAACCGTGGGTACCGGAACGCCGCTTGGCAGCGCAGTCGGCAAGGTCGTGGGGGCAACGGTGGCGTTGAGGGACGGCCCGGGAACGGGGGGAGCCGGAGGAGCGGCCTGGGCACCGACCCGCGTTCCGCTCGCCGGAC
>JAABUQ010002707.1_pt1 | contig 34427 bp, 16 predicted proteins | sample 5560001 | NCBI WGS metagenome assembly JAABUQ01 (sample SAMN10711888, study PRJNA513371) | rock metagenome | isolation source: Antarctica rocks | place: Antarctica: Victoria Land, Finger Mt nord | collected 2015-12-18
ATTTAAATTTTTTTTTCGATATATATATATAATTTCGAATAATAAACTAATTAATAATATTTGTTAATATTAAAAATTATTTTATAAATATATTTATACATATAAAATTAAAAATCATTATAAATAAAACTTAAATATAAATTATTAATATTAATATTATATAAGAAAAAAGCGTAAAAAACGAATAAATAAAAAATAATAATATTATAATTCTAAACCTATTTATTTAATTATAAAAAGGTATAGTTTTTAAAAAAAGATTTAAATTAAAATTAAAAACCTAATTAATAATAAATTCGATATATATTAATATTATTAATAAAAATTTAATGTATTGACTTAAATATATTAAAAGATTCTAAATTTAAAAAAGGAAGTAATATTATATAAAATTTTATATTTTTAAATAAAAAGATAATTAAATAAGAATATATAAGTTTTATATTTAATTTTTATTAATACTTTAAAAAATAATAAGTTAATATAATTATAAATTTGGAAGGTAAAATAATTAAAAGAATAATAAATTAATTTATAAAATTAATTTTAAAGTATAGTTATTATTATTAAATATAACTAATTTATATTAATATTATATAAATAAAGAATAATATATATTATTCGCTTAATTTTTTTTGATAAATTATTAATTATATAAAATAAATTTAATATTTATATATAATATCGAATATTATTATTATAATTTGTAAGACTTTAAAAAGATAAAATAACTTTTAATATTATTAAATCGAATATATAAGTAGAATTTATAATAATATATTTAATTTAATTAATATTTAAAAGTTCTTTATTAAAATATTTCAATATATACAATAAAACAAAATATTAATTCTTTATTATTATTCCATTTTTTAATATATTAATTAATAATACTTTAGTATACCGGATATTATAAAATAATCCGAATATAATAATATAAACGAAGATTCTCTTAAGTATAAATAAGAAAAAATATATAAATCTATTTTATTTTATTTAATATAAAATTAAATTTTTAAAATAGTTTAAGTAAATATATATATATATATAATAATAATAAAAATATAATTTTATAAAACAAAAGGTTTCTACTTTTAAAAAGAAAAGCCAAAGTTTTAAAAAGGAAAAAATTAAAAAAGATAATAACTAAAATTTTAAATAATATTAATATATTAAAGAATAACGAATTTGCTTAAATAACTTTATTATTTTTTTATTAAATAAAATATTTATAATAACTTTATAATTTTATTATAATTTTATATTTATATATTAATTAGTTAATTAGTCAAAACTATTGTTTTAAACTTTTATTTTATATTTTCGGTTTATAATATTTTTTATTAATATTTTTTATAATTAATTATAAAGATCCTAATTATTAATATTTTTAAATTATAAATTTTAGTTTAAAATATTATTAATATATATTATAAATCTTAATTTAATATATTATTAATATATATTATAGTAAAATTATTATTATTTATATTTTCTTTGTTTTTGAATACTTTTGAATTTATTTTTATATAAATATATATTAAATAATAATAAAATTAAAAAATTAAAAAATTAAAAAATTAAAAAATTAATTAACTTATTAGTATACCGAAGGCTTTGCTTATTTAAAATAAAAAAATAATTATTAATTATTAATTTATAATTTGAAAAATATATTTTTGAAACCCTTATTATTTTTTAAAATAATATTATAATAATATATTTTTCAATAATTACGATTATTCGATTATATTATTAAAGATTTAATAATATTAATTAAAATAAATATTTTATTCTAATATTTTTATTTTTTATAACTATATTAAATTAATTTGCTTAATAAATTAATATTTTTAATAAAATAAATTTAAATTAATCTTATTAAATTATAGAATAAAGAATAAAGAATAATATTATTAAATAAACTAATTATTTATAAAATATATTAATTAAAATAATATTCTTATATAATTATTATATATAATAATTTCGAGTTTGCAAAAAAGTTTTATTTAATTATAATTATATTAATATTTTATAAACAAATTTATATTAAAATAATTAAAACTTTATTATTATTTGTTAAATTTTTTAAAAATAATATATTATTTTTAATATTTTTAATATTATTATTTAAATATATTTAATATTTAATTTTAATAATTTTAAAATTAAAAATTTATATTATTATATTATTATATATTTTTATTTTAATATGATTAAATAATAATTAAAATATATAATAAAGTTTTTTAACTTATTATTATTATAAAATAATTAATTTTTAAAATTTATTAAAAAATAAAATTAATATATTAAAAATTAAAATTAAAATTAAAATTGAAAATTAAAATTTTTTATAAATATATTATTAAAGTTAAATTAAAGTTAATAATATTTTATAATTTTAGACTTAAATTTGATAATTATTATATACGTAGTTAGCAGCGGCTAACCCCGAAGGGTATTAGGCCCGTAGGGCTAAAGAGTCTGAGTAACTGAGGCAAGATGCACCACCACGCCATTACTACGGATCTTGGCATACCTTCCTTTTTCAGCTTAGGTGTATGTTGACGTGGCAGGTGCAACTTTGGTGCCCGAATTGGCGAATCATTGGCTGCCTCACTCACCTTCTACATGATTGTTGTAAGGCTACGCAGCAACCAGGCGCATGTGCGTCAGGCATGGCTTTGCGATGGTGTGTAACAAAGTCTTTTAAGGCCGGGTTGCTTTCGATTGTGCAGCTTCCGTCTGCCTCAGGACCTCATTTCTCGTTGCAAGTCCTTGGGAAGAGTCGTGTTGATAAGCCTTCATGACTGAGCCAGCCACACAGGAAGATACCTTGCAGGCGCTTCTTCTTGAGGTCAGGAATCTAGAAAGCCAGCATGCCTCCAAACGTCGTTCCCGAACAGTCGCCCATCACCTGCAGCATTTGGTTGCATTTGTTGAGCGTTACGCCTCCGCTGTCGATGTAGCTGTGCAAGGATCTCTCAATCCAGCCTTGCTTATCTGGGGGCTCCTGCGAGCGCTACTAGTGGTAGGTCTCTCTTTTGCGCTCGTGCCGCTCACGATTGACCTCGATCACCGGCACAGGTCGCTAAATCCTACAGCCGGTACTTCGATCGAGTTGTATCGACGCTTGAGAGATTGGGGTTCATCGTCTCCATTTACTCGCAGTACGAAGACATCATTGGGAACAGCCCTGCTTTCAAGGAATGCCTGTTTCTTGTTTATTCTGATATTATCGATTTTCTGAAGAAGTCGAAGACGGTCTTCCGCAGATCTGGTGAGGCTTTTCAGCTTCGTGGTTGAAGCGGGCTGAATCAAATTCTCAGGCTTCAAGATCTTTGCTCAATCTATATGGCTGGACTTCGAAAATGAATTCCAAGATACGCTTGGCTCCCTCTCGACCCGTACTGAAGCTCTCCGAGATCATGCAACGGTAGCATATCGCAATGAGCTTTATAAGTCAGTAAGGGCTCAGACGCACCAGACTTCGAAAATTTTGAACGAGCTTAATATCGCACCTAGAGCGGACAAGGTGAGATTTGCCCTTCCGAAGTCAGCAGATCTTGAACTCACGAGTCCAGCGAGAAGCAATTCTCAGATGGTTTGCACCTGTCCCAGCACACCGCTCTCTCGCTCGCGAGGCTGCCAAGAAGCTATGTCCCTCTGGACAGTGGCTTTTTGCTACTGCCGAGTTCGAGACTTGGCGCATCACTTCTCCGGGACTTCTGTGGATCAATGCACCACCAGGGACTGGGAAAACCATTCTTAGCACCTGTATCATAGAAGAAATTTCCAGAAAACTCCGTAGCACCGACGGCCTCTGCTATTTCTTTTGCGACAAGAATGACCCTTCAAGTTGCACTCTGCGCAGGGTCCTGTCGACGTTCCTTTTCCAGTTGTTCGAAATCAGCAGAACGATCCCTCCACCGATTGTCTCGGCGTACTCACGCGCCTGTCGCTTTGGCCATGCAGAGATATCCGAAGCTGACAATCCATCCGAGCTACTCGAGCAAGCCCTACTGTCTATCAGTCAAGTCTTTATCGTCCTGGACGGTTTGGACGAAAGCCCCAACACAGGAGAGCTTGCTGAAACCTTGTCGAAACTTGTGCAGTCATCACAGAATTGTTCTGTTGTAATTTTGAGCAGGGATATTCCCGTTATGCGAAATCGCCTAGCAGCCTCTTCGGAGCTGCAAATGACGACAGTGCACACTCGCCCTGACTTGAACGCGTTCATATCACGCGCTGTCAGCCGGCTAGCGTTGGGTCAATTTGATGCGGAGCTTGAGAGACAGATCGGACGGAAGCTGCAAATAGGCTCTGATGGAATGTTCCTTTGGGCTAGCCGCATGATACAGAGCCTGCAGTCAACCACGACACCTGAAGAGGTTCATACTACGCTCTCGCGAATGCCCATCGGACTAAGTGGACTTTACACGAACGACCTGCTACGCCTGGCTTCCAAAGGCCCGCAATACTGTGAGATATTTATTCACGCATCACGCTGGCTCCTCTGCTCTCTACGCCCTCTCTCGACCACAGAAATCAGAGCCGCACTAGCGATTGACCTGATTCATTTTAGCTTTGATGCCGCTCGGAAGCCGTTTTTGAACGTTGTCCAAGACATTCTATCGCCTTTGTTTATTTTTGATTATGGGGATGATATCTTCAGACCCGCCCATGCATCAGTCGCTGACTTCATCCTCGTATCAGCCTTCATTCCCAGTACTGATGGTGCTCCAAGACAATTTCACGTCGATGACAAACATAATCATCAACTAATCGCACAAGAATGCTTGTTACTGCTCACCACTGCATTTAGCCTCGACCAGATCGCGAATGATGCTATCAAGGAAAGTCTCTCGAAATATGCATGTCTTTACTGGCCGGAGCACATCATCAGGTCGACTTTCGATGACTCAGTACGACAGAGCGTCCTTACCTTTCTCGCCTCAGACTACAGACGACAATGGATCTTGTACTTTCTGATCTGGCAGCACAGTGTGTTTCCGTTGCAAAGATTGTTCTACCTTCAATCCCGTGTCCAAGCCTGGTTGAAGCTGGCACCGGACAAGGAAATATACAGCTACCTTGACTGGTCGTCAGATGTGGCAAATATCCTCCTAGATATCTCACAAACATATCCAAAGTCGCAGTCTCTGGGACACGAAATGCCAAGGTCGGGCTCGGTGACAGGCATAGAGGCTCTGAGCTATTTTGAAAGAATGATGATACTCCGCGATTTGTCGCGACACCTTACTGCGACAAAGAGGCTTCCGTATGGTGTTGACCTATTCGAAGGTGCGCTCCAAGAAGGACAGGAAGAACAGAACGTACCACCGCGTGAGATCACCTGGCTTCTGAACGTTCTGGGCATACTGTACGACCAACAAGATAGAATCGAGAAAGCGACTCGGACTCAAGAAGATGCCCTTGAGGTCCTGTCGCGTGAGGGCTGCTATGATAGTTCTGAATTCACCTGGACGAAGAATGAGCTAGGACGCATGTACAGGCATCAAGGTCGTCTCGAGGGCGCGATTATCATGCACACAGATGCACTGGCTGTGCTCGAACGCACTACCCTGAACAGAACCATGGATCTTGAGATAGCGTGGACCTTGGGCACCGTGGCTCGAGTCTATCGAAAGCAACGACGCTTCCATGAGGCCATTCTGCACACACGTCGAGCGCTAGAAATTCGCCGGCTCTCGCTGGGCAACAATCATCCGCATTACCTTTGGCTGCTGGGCGACATTGCTCAGTGTCATCACGAGAAAGGTAACTATGATGTTGCAGTCCAATACCATCGTGAGGCATACGACGGACGCCGAAGAACACTCGGTCCCGAGCATCCAGACACTTTGTGGACAATGAACAATCTAGCTGTGGTTTTAGCGAAAATGCATACGCAGCACAAGGTCGAGGCTTTGCAGTTACAACGACATGCGTGGGAGTCTCAATGTAACGTTTTGGGTCCTGCACATCCCCATACCAAGTGGACTGCAGCAGTGCTTGATGCGCTTGCACAATCCGCTTGAAGCGCAGGCGGTCTACTGGGTCATTTTTGCACCTTTTCTGATTCGTTTTAATTGGAGCAACCATCATTCGTTCCGCTCAATGTTGTCCAGTGGTATGGATTGGGAGTTGTACTCAAACTATTAAAAACTTATCATAATTGCCGGCGCATAGCAATAATTCGAGCGACCACCGAGGACGTAGCCTCATCTAAAATGGCCAGCGGCATTTGATCCTTTGCCCGTCCCTCATAGCCACTCCGCACCTTCTTGCTATCGCGCTCACTCAGCAGATCAATAGGGAGAGCACACTATATACCCAAACGCGAGGAAATAATCACCAATATTCCTATATTTCCGGATAGCGCTAAGCTATTCTATACATGCTAACAATATAACGCTGATTTTCAAATACGCCCTCATCTCTCTAGTCCTCGTTCTTCTCCAATTACATTCTCGCTTTGAGCGTATACCAAGAACCATTTTGGGTGGCCACTATAGGAGACCCAGTGTCCTAAGCTTATAGTCTGGAAAGTGTTGCACATTTGGCGTTTTGAATAATTGGCTGCATTGCTTGTATCTAGAAATCTAATGGAGGAGATCTATCTAATATACAAGAACACCAGCTGTTTAGAACAGCTGTTTGGAACCATCTAGATGGCTTCATGAAAGCTTCTTTGTATGCAGATAGGCACAGTGCATGCGGTGCATGAATGAGCGAAAAAGGCCCCTTCATTCGACGGAAAGCACTGTATTATGGCGACGTCTACGATGTATCCCGATGTCTCGCTTAGATTGCCGCCTAGGTATATAGTCCGCTGCTCCCACGGGATCATAACCATTACGCGCGGCTCGTGCCGATAAAAATTGATGGACTGAGTCTTCGACGTAGTTTCTCAAGCCGTCCATAAACGGCTCCCGCTCCATAGCCGCGAGAGCATAGTTCACCTCATATTGGGCATAGCCTGTGTCCACCATCGTTGATGTAAGGAGCGATGACAATGCCCCACACCACATTTGATATGAGCGTTCGCCATTCGGAGGATGCGTTAAGAGCATCTCGATCCCTCTTGTTACTACTTCCGTCCGAGGAAGGTTGTCCGGTGGCGTTATACTGTCTACCCAGCTCAATCTAGTACTTGGCTTAAGCGGAGCAGTTATTGTTGCGTGAACTTGATTCATGAATCTAGCAGGATAGGGTTGACCGGATATTGCAATAGGGTCGATGTTTCGTATGTTCCAGCGCGTACGGTCGTTGGGCCTTGGTTTTAGTAACAAAAAAGTGGCGTGCAAGACCCCTGTGTAATCCTCCCAATTCCGAACCACTGGAATAAGAATTTGTGGAGCTTGTCCCTCTTCCATCTGAAGTCGTATCCAGTCTTGGGCATCTCGGGGTAGAGCGGTTGGGTAACCCCGCCTATCCACTACGAATGTTGGACCGACAGGAACTGCACCATTACGAGATGCAGTCTAGATCATCGATTTCCAGTAATTATATGCCCAAGACTGCAAGTGGTTGGCGCTCCAATACGCTGGCATTGGCTGGTCATGGCCGAGAATAGATATATAACCAAGACTTGGCAGAGGTGAATCTGCAGGATCTCTTTGCACCGTGTCAAGGCGTCCTTGGATTTGATCGCGGGCTTGGATTCGGGCTGCATCTCCATTACCGTAATATCTTTCGTTGACTTGACCATCGATAGGTGAGGCACGAATAACAGCGCCTAGGAGGGAGACTAGAAGAAAAAGTGAAAAACGCATGATATTAAAGAGAATACTCTTTGGCAACTGGCTTCAAGATGAGTAAAAATATAGGCGAGTGATTTAAATCCAAAGAATAGAAATATCGACCATGCCAACTATAATATATCGGTGTACCCTCGACGGGTACATGTCTCGTAATTCACAAACCCAACTCTGTATTCACTTCCAAAACCAAATTTCTGTCAGGTTCGCCTCGTTGTACTTGTGAAATTGTTGCGAAAATATACAGCCGCAGATAAATGCGTGTTGGCATATCGAAAATCTGAAGAACCAACTATTCACCGTCTACCTCCAGTCTATCCAACACCACTATCCAACTTAAGAAGTCCATGTTTTCTGTTCTCAAGGAAATTGCCAACTGTCTCGGTCGGGCAAGGAAAACTTCTCTGTGTTACGATCTGACGAGACAACAAATATAATATCCGCTTTATTACGATAGAGAAGTAGCCTGTCTCACAGGTTAAAAAATGAATGCGACTAGCTCCCCATTAATGATGTCATGGTTGACGTATGAACCTCATTCAAGTATTAATTAAGTGATTAAATTTACTATTTAATTATATTATTTTAAATAAATAACAACGTTAATTGAAGTTTCAATTATTAATTATATTTATAATAATATGTTATTATTTTAATTATAAAATATTTAATTTTAATTTTTTCGATTAATAAAATATATTTATATTATTATTAATATTAACAATATATATATAAAACGTTGAACAGTAAATATAATATATCGTAATATGTATGTAATACTTAAAGTCGATATTTTCATTCTGTTATCTTTTTTAGAGTGCTTTAACATTACTGTTTTTGTTTTTAAAAAGGTGGTGGTGTAGTGGAAGCGTCGCAGGAGGCCAGATTGGTGGTTGCGCAAAACGCGCCCGCATCGCGTGCAAATCCATATGGTCGTGAGTTCGAATCTTACCATGGGCAGCGACGTAGTATCGTGAATCCAGTTAGCCATTTGTTGGCTTAGGAGATTTCAATTGCTCTATCTACTTAGGAATACAGGTGTATCTATATACTCGGCTGATCAATCTAGGCCCTATAGATAATAAAATATTTAATAGAGCTAATATACCCTAAATATAGCCCTTGTTATTCGGTGTATAGCCTGGCTAACAATAATTTAGGATTATAATATATTAAACTTGATTTGGCTTAATATTATTAAAAAGATTATTTTAATTATTTTTTAATACCACTTTTTAAGTTTTATAATAGTTTCCAAAATATTATTAATAGATAATTTATTAAGCTCTATACTTCTTCTTTTGCTTTCCTAAGCTAGCTTTAATAGCTAAAGTATATATTTTAGGCTTACTGCTATTATTAACTTTATCAAAAGATTTATTATTATTTTTTCGGTAAAGATTTAATTTATAATTATATTTTTATTCTATACCAATTCCCTTATTTTATAATATCAAAATCGTATATATTTCGTTTTAGGGTATATTATAAGGTTTTTGACTAAATTAATTATTAATTAATTATTTAAGTTTATTTTTATAATCTTTATATCTTCCTTATTATATCCAAGTTCCTATAGCAAATTCTTAAAATATATAACTTTTTTGTACGTTTTTAATATAACGATATATTTAGCCTTATGTAAGGCTATACGCAGGTCTTGGTATTGCATATATATTCTATATATATTCCGATATATAACTAGAAGTTATATTAATATTAAGCCTATTAAAGCAACCTTATATTTACCCTGCTTAAAAGCTTTACCTTATTACCCTAAAAGTCCTTTATTCTTTTAACGGTAATTATTAGTTTTTCTATTTTCCTAGAGGATAAAATTAATAGCAATTATTTATTTATTAAATTTAATTTATATTCTATTCTTATAATAATTATATTTAATAATTATATTTTATATTATTATTTATTATATACTTTAATAATTTTAACGGTTCTCCTTATTAATATTATTTAAAGCAAAATAGTTAAATATAATATATAATCTTTATAACCAAACCGTAATAAAAGCGGCTTAAGTATTAATATAACTAATTTAGGAATATTCTTAAAAGAAATTAAAAATAAGGTATATTAAATTAAACTCGAAAATACTTATTTTAAATTATAATTTGTAAATATAAAAATTAATATTTTAAAATAATAATAATAGAATTTGAATATAAATACGCAATTTATATAAAATAATAATATTCTATATACGGCGGTTATAATATTAAAAAAACCTTATATTAAAGATCCCTTATAATATAAAAACAAATTATTTAAAGACTTTAATAATTAATTTTAAAAGCTAGGAAATTAAATATAATAAAATCTTAATTATTTCCCTAATAATATATCTAAAATTTTTTTTATAAAATTAAGCCTAAATAATATATAATCGGAATATATCCGGAATATTAAAGAATTTTAAAGTAGGCCCTTCGAATATACCTTCGGGGCCTTTAAGAAAATATTAATAAACTTAATTTTATATTTAATTAATAAGTTAATTAAAGTTATATTATATTATAAGAATATAAAATAAAGGGAGTATTAATTAATTTACAATTTCGATATTTATCTTTCTAATATTAAAGTATAAATAAATCCTAAATATAAAAAGGAAATTATTAAGCCGAATCGGTATTAAAAATCGTTTAATAATAAATATTAAAAGGATAAATTAAGGAAAACTTGATCTTAACCCGATTATAAAATAAAAAATAATTATAAAAAATTTAATAATTTAAATCAAATTCCAATTAATTTTATATATTTATATTTCTTTAAGAAAAACAATAATTGTTATTATTACAGGTAAATAAGTTATTAGGCTAAAGATTACTTATTTAAAAATCCTGTCGGTTCTATTATAAAAATAGGAAATAACAAAGCTTTATAAATACTTTATAAGCAGAATAATAATAAAAAATAGAAATAGGATTTTTATTAAATATAAATAATATCAAAATATTTATTTTATAAAAATTAAAATTTATTAAAATCCTTTTAAATAATAAATTAATATTTAACTTAATTAATTAATATATAATTATATTATATAATTTTCTATATAAGGATTATAGCTTATTTATATTTAAATTAGTTAATAAATCGAATATATATTATTATAAGGCCTATTATATCCGCTTTATTATAAAAAATAATTAAAATAATTAAAAAGAATATAAATTACTTTTTTATATTATAAATTAAATTAAGTTTTAATTAATTATTAAAATATTAAGTTTTAAAGATTTCTATATATAAGCCGATTTCGGAATAATAATATAAAGATTTCTTTTTATTATTAATAAATTTTAAATTTTAAATTTTAAATATTTTAATAAAAGTCTTTTTAAATTAATAAAAGTAATTAAAATAATATATATAATATTATAACCGATCCGTATTTAAGATAAAGAGATAGCTTTGCTTAAAAAGCTTAAAACTTATAAAAATATATTCTTTAAAAATAAAATATTTCAATTATTAACCTTTAAAAAAGGCGATTATATAATAAAATTAAAAGGTAGAGATTTTCCCTATCGACTTATTTATAATCTTTCTAAACCAAAGTTTAAGGAATTCCGTCGGTATATCGATAATATAATTATATAAAGAATAATCTGCTTTTCGGTATTATTAATAAAAATATTAATTATATTTATATTTAAAAAAAACGGTACCTTATAATTATATATTAATTATAAAAGTTTAAATATAATAATTAAAAAGAATAAATACCTGCTCCCTTTAATTATAAAAATATTAAATTATTTAAATAAAATTAAAAAGTTTATTAAATTAAATTTAATAAAGGTATATTACCGAATTTATATATAAAAGGGTAATAAATAAAAGATTATATTTTATATATAATATAAATATTTAATAATATTTAATAATATTATTTAATTTAACTAATATTTTAATAACTTTTTAAATATATATTAATAAGGTTTTAATAAACTTAATTAATATAATATATTAGTTTATTCCGAGGACTTATTATAATATTGATAATATATATATAAAATATTAAAAAAGTTAAAATAATATTTTTTATTTATAAAATTATTTAAATACGAATTTAATTAGACGATAATTAAGTTTCTTAATTTTATAATATTTATATAAAGTATATTTATATCCCTAGAAAGAATCGTAATAATTATATAATAATTAATTTTAATATTATTTTATTAGCTTTAATAGTTTTTAAGGTTTATAAATTACTTCTATTTATTTATCTTAAGTTATTTTAAAAAAGCAAATCCCTTAATTAATTTATTAAAAAGTAATAAAAAAGGTAAAAAGTTTAGCAAATTTAAATAATTAAAGAGTATTATATAAATATTCTATATTTTATATAAAACTTTTATATAAATATTTTTGCTAATATATTTTAATTTTGAAAAAAGGATTTATTTAAAAACAGATACTTCTAAGTTCGTTATTATTACAATATTATTATAATTATAAAATAATAAATAATAATATTTTATAACTTTTTAATTTAAAAAAATAATATTTATAAAATAAAATTATAAGGTTTATAATCAAGAGTTATTAATTATTATTAATATATTTATATATTAGCGTTATTACTTTAATAATAACGGTTATATTATAAAGGTTTTAATAAATTATAATAACTTAAAAAGTTTTATAAATATTAAAAAGTTAAGCCTTAAATAAGCTAGATAGGCTTTAGATTTAACTATTTATAATTTTAAGATTAATTATAAATTTAAGAAAATAAATTTAATTAATATATTATTATAACGCCTTAATTATAAAAGTAATTCTGATAATTTAAAATAATTATTATTAATATTCTAAATCAAATTAGCTTTATAAGATAAAAATCTATAAGCGGAATATTTATATAATATATTTATTATAAGGATATTTTAAAAAGTTAATTATATAATATTTATATTAAAATAAAAGGTTAATATAATTATAAAAATTATTTATAAAAATTATATTACCGAAGTTGTAAATTTAATCAAAGCTTTATAATAAAATAATAGCTTTGTTAAAAATATATAATTAACTAATAAAAAGCTTATAAAGAATAAGCAAAGGTATTATTATAATATATAAGATTTTATCGATAGAATTTTAATTACTCGAAGACGTTATTATATATTGAAAAATAAAATATTAAAGTAAAAGCTTCTTAAACGGTATTATAACGATCTTTTAGTTAAATATTTCAGAATAAAGAAAATATTCGAATTATTATAATAAAAGTATTGATAAAAAGATATTATTATATATATAAAATATTATATTAGAATATATAATATCTATTAATATATTAAAATATAATTTATTATAACTTAAAGGGTTATAAATAGAAATTATTATTAATTTTATTATTAATTTACCGCCGAGTAAATAAAGAGGCTATATTTATAATATAATATTAATTATTATTAATTAATATAATAAAATATTATATTATATATTAATTAATAAAATTATAATAATTATAAAATTTATTAATTTCTTTTTAAATATAATTATTAAATATAACTTTTTAAAAAGTATAATATCTAATAAAAGATCTTTATTTATAAATATCTTTTAATTTAAATTATATTATTATTTTAAAATTAAAAAATATTTATCGATTATATTTTATTTTTAAATTAATAATATAATAAAGTAATAGAACCAAACCTTAAAACAGTATTTATATAATTATTATAATTATAAGTAAAGTAATTAGGCTATATTATTATTAATAACGGAATTTGCTTATAATAATAATTATTATAAAAATATTAAAATAATTTTATTTTTTATATATTATGATTATAACCTTATTATTTATTTTAAGGATAAAATATTTAAAGATAAATAAATATTAATAATAAAAGAAAAAGCAAAAAAACTATAATTTATTTATATTAAACTTAAAGAAAATTATTAGAAAATATTAAAATATTAATAGAAATATTATAATAAAAAATATAAATTATAAATATTCCTTATAAATAATTTAGTATTATTATTTATTAAAAATTTAAAATAAAAGTATTTAAATAAGAAGTTATTTTATAAATTTATTAATCTTTTCCGGGTATTCGATATAATCGGAATATAGGTTTTTTAATTTCATATTATTTAATACCTATCGGATCTATTTAATCTTTTATATTTTATTATTAGAATTTTATTATAATTTGTAAAAGAATAATTAGGAGTATATATTACCCCTTAAGCTAATAAATAATTAATAGGAATAAGAAATAAAAAAGGTATTAAAGAAATACTACCAGAAAGGTATTATATAATATTAAATTAAATAAAAGGTTTAGGACTTAAAATATAATAAATAAATTAATAAAGAAAATATAAAAAATATCTGGAATTTTAAAAATAAAACAAAAAAATAATAATTTTATTAAATATAAATATATTAATTATAAATATTCTAAAAAGCTCGAAAGTAGCAGAGAAAATATATTATTTAATAATTAAATTTATATATTAAAAATATAATAATTATTTAATTTTAATATTAAATAAGCTTAAAAATATTACCCCTTTAAAGCTAAGTTTAATAATCGCTTTTATATTAAGCTTATATCGAAGTAATAATAACGCAGCGCTAATTATAATATTTATATTTATATTATTTTTTTATAACTTTAATAATTATAAGCTTAATAGCCTTAGAATCTTTTTTCCCTCTTTTTTTTGTTCCTTTTTTTCCTCCTTTTTTAATACCCCCTATTTTTATATCCTTTTATATAAGGGTTAATTAAACTATATAGAATTTAATATAAAAATAGAATATATATGTTTTTCCTCTTTTTTAAATATTATAAATATTATTAAAAAGGTTAAAAATATACCTTTAGGCTTTATAATTTTACCTTTTTTAATAATAATATTTCTTTTTATTCTTTTAATAATAAATCTCCTTTATAAAAATTAATAAAAATTATATAAGATTATTAAATATAATAATTAAAAAAAATAAATTAATAATTTTTCCAAATAAATAGTAAAGGAATTAAAGGTATTTTATAAAGCAATAAATTTATAATAGTTGTTATAAACTTCTGCCTTTAAGCCCTTTAATAACTTTTTTATATAAATTATAACTTTAATAGCCAAAAGCTTATATATAAAATCTTTTAACCTTGTAATTTATAAGGAATTATAATAACTTTTAATAAAGATTATTTTAACGGCCTTCCTAGCGGGGTTAAAGGCGCTAATTTTAATATATAAAAACAAAATATAAATATAAGTACGGAAGGTATATAAAAAGGTTATATATTTATTAAGGTTATAATACCCTTTATAATACCGGATATAAATATAATTAAAAATTAAATTAAAATAAAATAAAATAGTTTTGCCTTTAAAGGTAATAATTATATAATATAAATAAAAAGAAAATATATTATATATATATTAATTATAATTATATAACAATTACAAAACAAATATATAATAATAATATATAATAAAATAATATTTATATTATTTATTTTAACTTAAAGGGTTAAATAAAAATATAAAATATTATATAAAATATTTATATAAAATATTATAAAGTAAATATTGTTGCGTTAATAATAGTATAATAAGAATATATATATAGAAACTATAATATAATTATTATAATAATATTTTTATTATTATTAAATAAAAGGTTAATTATATTTAATATAAAGAATATTAAAAATATATAAGGCCTATAAATATATATATAATATATTAATAACTCGATTTAATTATATATAAAATATTAAAGGTAAAATAACTTTGATAACTTATATAATAATAAGATAAATAATTATTATTATTGTTATATCTTATTAATAGCGTTTATTTATCGGGGTATATATAAGTATTTATTTATAATAATAATTATAATAATAATAATAATATTATTATTATATATAACTAATATTTATTATAATACCGCTGGAATATATATAACTTTATATTATATTTATAAGAAATAAATATAAAAATAATTATAAAAGAAAAACAAATATAAGAGAATTTTTTAATATTCCGATATATAATTAGAAGTTATATTAATATTAAGCTTATTAAAATAATTTTATATTTATTTTATTCAAAAATTTTATTTTATTACTTTAAAGGTCCTTTATTTTTCTAATAATAGCTATTAATTCTTTTATCCTCTTAAAGGATAGGGTTAATAGCAATTATTTATCTATTGAGTTCAGTTTACGCTTTATTATTATAGCAGCTGCGTCTAGTTATTATACTTTATATTACTATTTACTATATACCTTAATACCTTAATCGATAATATAATTACGATTAACTCCTATTTAAACCTCTAGCTAACCGGTTTATTAGCTAGCTTAAAAAGATATTTTATTATAAATTTATTATTATTAATATTATCGTATTAAGAAAAATCGGAATAGGCCTAAAGGGTTTTATTATATATATAACTTAATTTAAATATTATTCCGATTTTAATCGTACTAATTAAATATCTTATTACTTATTTTACTATTATATAATAATTGTTTATTAGCTATATAAAATACTTATTTAAACGATATATTATAAAATTAATATCGGGCCGGTTTATTCTAACTATTTAATTTAAAGCTTCGATAATAAATACGAAATTATTTTTTAATTTCTTATTAATAATATATTTAGGAGGTAGCTATTCCAGCTTTATATTCTTATTTATAATATTCTTAACAGTATAATAATCCTTTATTCTTAATTGTTTGAATATTTAGGCAATATAGTTTTTTTAAATAATAATTATTATATAATTATTATAATTTTTTGAAATTTTTATTTTTAAATAAAAAGAAATAGTTCCTAAATATTTCAGTTTAAATTCTTTATTAAGTTAAGCTTTTAGTTTATTTATTACCTTTTTTATATATAAGAGTATTAACAGATCGTCTATATAAATAATTATAATTGTTCCTTTATTATTAATAAAGATAAAGTTATCTTTTTAAAGTTATTTAAAGCCAAAACTTTTTAACTTTATTATTAATATTTTTCCTTATTCTTTAAATAATTATTTAAGGTTCCTTTTCTAAATAGTATATATTATTTATATTATTAATATATTTATAAGGCTATTTTATTTATACTTCTTTTTTAAAAGTTGCTTTTAGGAAAGTAATATCGATATTAAAATATTCTATTTTTATATTATATTTTATTTCTAAGGCTAAGAATATTTTCTAACTTAAAGCTTTTATAATTAATAAGAAAATAATATTATAATTTACTTTCTTTATTTATTCGAAGTCTTTAACGACTTATTAGGCTTTATATTTAACGATTTCGCTTTTAATATTTAATTTAATTAATAATATCTATTTTCTTAAAAATATTTTATATTTTAATAATAATTTCCTAATTTTCTATACCTTTTTGGATTTTATTATATTTAATTCTATTTAGAATATTGCTTTTTATTATTTTTATTTAGCCTTAAAAGTATTTCTTATTAATTTTTAAAAAAGGTAATATTTTTATTTTCGATTATTTAAAAAGTTTATATAAAGGGAAATCCTCCCCCCTTTACTCCTTTTTAGAGATTATAATAATTTATTAATAAATAAAGTCTTATAAACCGTTTTAATTAATATTCTAATAATATTAATAAACTTTAATAAATTAAAAAAGGTATTTATTATATTCCTAATATCTTTTATTTATTATATAAAGATAATATATTATCGATATAAATTACGATTTCCTTATTTAATTCTATATTTAATATTTATTTAATATTTTATTTATTAAAATTAAAATTAATTATTTTATTAAATTTAATATTTTAAATATTAATTTCCTTAAATCCGTTTTATATATTAAAGCTGGGGCTAATTTCCTTATTTATATTAATATTTTAAATATTTACTTTTATATTTATAAATTATTTATTTTATCAGGAATATTAAGAATAATTTCTTTATTACTCCTTATTTCAGATAAATATATTTTTATTAATATTATTTTATCAAAGATAATATAAGCTAAAAACCTTAATCCTTTAGCCTTTTTATCTTATATTTAATATTAATTAAAATTATTATTAAATCTTAAGAATTTATATTTAATACTCCGGAATTTAAATTTTTATTTATAAATATTTTTATTATATATTTAATAAATATATCCGAATAACTTTATATAATTAATTTTTAATTTCTTTTTAATTTATTTTTTATATAATATTTTTTTATTAAATATTATTATAAAAAGCCTTTTTTTAATATATATTATAAAATTCAAAGCTTCTCCTTAAAAATCTTTATTTAATCCTAAATAAAATATTATTATTTTAATTTATTTAAATAATATTTTATTATTCGGTTTAATAATATTATTTTAATAAAAGTTATATAATAATATTAACTTTTATTAAATATTAGCTTAACTAAGAATTATTTATATTTACAAATTAATAAATTCTTTTATATTATAAATAACTAATAATATATCCTTTAATATTATTTCTATATAAATAACTAATAATATATCCTTTAATATTATTCTTTTTAATATAATTTTTAATATAATTATCGATAATACCTATTTTTTATAAGGGAAGAAAATAAGTAATTATTATATTAATATATTTATTAATAAATATTAAAATATATTTTATATTACCTTTTATAAGAGTAATTTTTCTACTTTTAATAATATTTATAAATTATTGCTTATTTAGAAGTATTATTTATTTATTATTTATTAATTTATAATTAAAAATATAAGATTATTTTTTTATAACATAAGCTTTGTATTGCTATTCCGGTAATATTATATTTTTAAATTTATTATTCTATTTAATATCTATTTTAATAATTATTTTTATTATATTTTTTATTAAAGTTATTCTAATATACTTAAAATATATATATTAAAGCTTCTATAAAGCTAAAATATCCTTTATTCTAATATTTCTAATATACTTTTAATATTTTAAGGGAGATTAAGGAATAAAATAATTATTATTTGTTTTTTAATTTAAAAATAATATTTTCCTTATTTTATCTTTAATATCAAAAAAATTTCCTTTAAATAATATTATATATTTCTTTTTAACCAGCTTTGCTATTAAAATAATATTATATTAATTATTTAAAATATAATATATATTTATTAATTTAATTTCTTTATTATTATTAATTATTATAATAATAAAGCTTTTCCCTTTTATTATTATAATAATATTATTAATCCTATTAATAAGGTAATTATATATATAATAAAAAATAAAATATTAATATTTAAAGTAAATATAAATCTTAGCTTTTAAATTTAAATAAATATTTAATTTTTTAAATATTAATTATATTAATTATATTATTAATATTTTTTTAAAATTAATAATCGTTTTAGGGCTATATATTCTTAAAACTTATTTTATTTTTTCTTTATTATTTTTAAAGAAGAGTTTTTTATTTTTTGGCTTTTAGCTATTAAAACAGAGGTTGCTATTTAAATATTAATATTTTTCTTTTATATAAATTTTTTTATAATAAGGGTATTTCAGTTTAATATTTTTATTATTTCCTTTTTTATTATTATTATTATTATTATTATTTTTTATTTTCCTTTATTTTTTAAAGTTTCTTATTTTTAAGGCTTTCAAAGAGCCTTTTTAACTTTGTTATTTATTATAAATATTATTATTTTATTTATTTTTATATTAAGTTATAAAGGTAATATATAGGAAAGTAATTATTTTAAAAGGAATTTTTAATTATTATAATTAAGCCTCCGAAATACAAGTTATTTTTTTTAAAGAAAAATCTTAATTAATTATTAATAAAAATAAAAATAATATTAATAATAATTTACTTTTAATAAATAAAAAGGCTTAAACTATTATTATTTTAATATATAAATTATATATTAAAGACTTTTTTAATAATAAAAAGGATATTATAAAAATATAAAAGCTTTTAAAAAATAAATTCTAAAAGAAAAATAATTATATTATATATATAATTATTTAATATTTAATTAATATAGATTCTATTACTTTCAAAAATACTAGCGAGTATATTAGTTATTTATATTATTAGAATAATCGCTTAGCAATAACGATATAAGCTATAAATAAAATAATATTAACTTATTTATTCCTGAAAAGTCTTTTAAATAAAATAAAATAATATTAAATTTAAATTATTTAAATTATAAATAATATTAATAAGAATATTATCTTTAAAAATATTATTAAAATAATATTTATTTATAAATTAAAAATTTGAATATTTTTCTTTTTATATAAATATATAAATATTAGCCGGGCTTATAACTTATTAGCTTAAGAAATTTTAATTATTCTATTTACCTAGGAATATAAGCTTATTTATATATTCGGCTAATTAATCTAAGCCCTATAGATAATAAAGTATTTAGTAGAGCTAATATACCTTAAGTATAGCCCTTGTTGTTCGGTATACAGCCTGGCTGATAATGATTCAGGATTGCGATACGCTAGACCTGATTTGGCTTAGTGCTGCTGGAGAGACTGCCCCAGCCATTCTCCAACACCATTGAAGCTTCAACTAGCATCATTACCTACCTAGGATGGCGTGGTTGGATGCACAATTTAGTCAGTTGATTGGTGGTTCAACAAAATTGGTGCGTCAACTGCGACATCCGTAAATGTCATTCCGGACAAATCAATTAGATTGAATAAGGTAGTTCAAACCGAAAAACGCTGAGAATCCTATCATTCCTGTTTTTATCGAGTTGAGCTTATTATATCTTGCTCTGCGCCTTGTTGCGGCTCGCGTCGTCTGCCACGGGCCCGCCAACGCTACCAACTTGTCCACATTCTCCTTTAATTTTCCCAATCCAAATAATTCAGCAAGAGTATTCCAGATACTAATCTTGAAGTAATAATAATATCGATTCAATCTATTATATTGCCCTTACTACTCGCCCAAGCTACCCATTTTGCGCCGAAGTTAGTACTCCCCTTCCCCTGCAGCTTACCTGCCAAGTAGAAACTGATATTGTACGAGCACATAGGCGAAGGCACACGTTGCCACCACGCCGGGTTTCTCGAGGTACATTGAGATGTTTTTGCCCTCAGGGTAGGGACCCCATGCCTTCTTCATTCCCTGGAAAGGTTCGATCTTTGGGATGTCCATTGGAAGGATTTAGTGGTAACTTGCCAAATAGATTGTTATTGGAAGAGATGAGGGTTTTACAAATGGAGGAAGAACAAATCTTCGATATTTCTGTGTAGGAAAACAGAAATGAAGGTTGTAGGATTAGCGGGACGTCAAATTTTTTGAATTTTGAACAACAGTATCGTTTTCACAGAAAATAGTCAATCGGGATAGACTCACGCGTCAGGCAATGACCAGATCCAGGACGCAGCGTGGTTTGTGAGTCTAACGCCTTGATAATAGGCGTCGCCATCCCATTGCCCACCAGAAACATTGTCAAACTATTGAAGGGAAAGAGAACAAATTTTAGCAATGTATTTGAGAGAGTGCGTTTATAAAGCCACTTCGAAGGTCTGAAGAAGTATAGGGGAAAGTTCCGAGATCTTTTACACACCGGAAATGCATGCTGCTCTGTTAGCGCGATGTCGCCTTTGGAAGCTCCAAGGGTCAGGAGCTGTTGTTCGTCCTTGAGCTTGATATCGTATTGAACTTCATAGGCCGGCTCCACATTGTGGACTTCAGGGACACTGTATGGTATTTGAAAGTCGACTTGTTGGGCGTGCGCTGGGGCTTCAACGTTGTGATCATTGTCTTGTGGCGGTGCACCGGGATTGGTGGTAAATTTGAGAGAAAGGAACAGAGTGAGCAGGCTCTTGGGGATCATAGTGGGCAATTATTTGGCTTTTGACGTCTTAGTCAAGGAATTTTGAGATCTTGACAAAGACCGAAGTTTTCAATGGGAGGTCAGATGTGGTTGGAAAACTCAAGAGGGCCTTTGCTCTTTATGCAGAAATGCTATGGCCGTTCGAAGTTACTCAACAACATCTCCGCATTCACTTACTATCTTCCTTGATCTTTGACCGACAACCTCCGCCAGCCTAGTGCATACATGCAATGCATTCCCCGGAATATGCAGTTTGCTATTGACTCGCTTGAGTGTTGTTTCTTGCGAAATACCGAGCTCATTTGATCCTTGACCGAGACAGTCCACTAGCTTAGCGTATATATGCAATGTATGCGAAAAGGGCGAACAAAAGTAGTGATAGGAGTGGTATTAGTTTATTACAGTGGACGTACCAATCTAATCAATTGGCCTATCAACGTACGTTGGATTGCCAATCTAAGTAAGGATTAGGTCCTTCGACTAGGCGCTCGTGTCTTGCCGTCTAAAGTTGACCAGAATGACTCCAGAGGCTAAACGCCTTGGAGACTATATAATCAGTGCGTCGGAGTACGAGAGGAAAAACGCATGAGCGGAGGGCGAAGAGCTTGAGCGGAAGGTGAGCGGAGGGTGAGCGGAAGGTGAGCGGAGGATAACACGCGCCTGAGCAAAGGCGGCGAGGCTGACTGACCGCGAGGGAAGCAAACTTTTGCACCATAATACCTAGGTGTCCTTCAAATCCATTGGTGTCAATTTGGATGCCTGGATATTATCATATCGAAAAGTACACCCTCGAACTTCCCCAATGGCCCTCATAGACGTGCCTTCAGCTCCGACTCCCCAATAGCCTGTGAGGAAAATGCTCCAAAGTACTGGTTCAACGCATCCACGGTCCCCGAACCTTCAACGAGGCTTACCACACAACCAACGTGCCCATCTGGCCTCGCCACCACGATACCACCCTTCTGGTCATCCAGTCCCATCTTAGCGTGTGCTGCAGCCGTTGCTTCCGGTAATCGTGCGTCCCAGATGTCGTCAGCGTAGATATGGTCACTGTATCTCGCAAGCAGTGGTGGCACCAGCGTGGCTATCTCAATCTGTGATCGAGATGCCGCATACGTGGTGCAAATAGAGAAGAAATGGGAGTGAGGATTGTGCCGCTCGTGATACGAAACGCTGGGTTTGTCTTTGCGTTCGTACACCGAGTAAAAGGATCGTCTGTCTTGCAAATGTCTGGCAAAATCATCGACTGCTTCTCTTGTCGCGGACGGCCTACCCGCAAATATGAAGATCCTGAAAGCACCATTGAGCGGGATTTCTTGTTCCAAATGGACGACGTTGGCGTCGACCACCCTGGTAACATTGGCAGGCGGCATGATCCGCCCGGTACGGAGAGTGTTACCCTTCGGATTAAATAAATTGGATTGCGCAGCATGGTTGGGAGACCAGTTGAACTCATTGGGCCCGTACGCTATTCCGTATCCAGATGTGAACTCCTGGCTCGATTTGAAGACCTCAACAAATTCGTTGGCCTCCCCATTTCTGTTGTGATCTGAAGCGGCGCCAACCTCTTCAGCGGGGAACCGCCTCTTCGAGAATAGCGCGGCATACTTCGCATCAAAGTTCAGGAGCTCCTCCGCAATAAGCTTCCTTTCCGACTGATATGACTGCAGAATTGAACGGTCTGCAAAGCCAGATTCGACGTGATGTATCTTCCAGGCCAGATTGAGGGCATCATGAAAAGCGGTATTCATGCCCTGGCCTGCCTTAGGCTATAGAGCTATTAGTCGACATCTATCAGCATTTGAAAATTCATACGCTATGTGTGTGGCAGCAATCTCCACCCATGAATATCCGATGGTCCACCGTGTACTTTTCTGCAATGCCTTGGCCGATAGGATAGACCGAATACCACTCCACACGATCCCATTCAATGTAGTACGGCAGTAGAATCTTCTTGGCCGCAACTTGAACTTCCTCTGGCGTAGCCTTTTTGCGAGGATCAAAGTCTGGGTCAGAGAAGGTGGCAATCTGTATGTAAAGGCGAACCATATTGTTCTCTCTTGGGATTATCATGATGGAGCCGTGATCACTATGTATGGTACATTTCATCTGAACAAGTCAGCCCACAATATCGATGCCAAAGAAAGTCGTTCGCAGATCAACAGAGCTTGACTAGGTATACATGCATTGCAGCGTAAGATCAATCAGCATATTACCTTAACGTCTGGGAAATCAGTCCGAATAACACCGTCCATCACGCCCCAGACGTTCGAGATTGGGTCCTTATGGCGGATCTTCACACCGAGTCTGTCTCGAATGAAGCTCCTGGCTCCCTCGGCACTGAAGAGGTATTTTGACCGTATGACCTCCTTTTCATCTCGCTCTGCATGCCTTAACGTAACCTCCACCGGGTAATCCCTATCTTTTCCGTCATTCTGAAAATCTGTGATTGTCCATGGCCTTTGCACATGGCATCCGTTCTCTTCCAAGTCCTCGATGAACACCCTTTCGATTAGACCCTGATGGAGAAGCGTTGTAAACGGGTATCTGGCATCAATGAACTTGGGGCATGCAACCCAGTTGCCTGTGCGATGAATGCCTTTTTCTCCAGGCGAGGGATCCCAGAAAGCGACTTCGTAGACTTTCGCAGGCTGATGAGCCATGATCTGCCGCTTCAAGTCCATGTTCCGAAGAAGGTGGAGAGATCGAGGTTGGATGCCGTCAGCACGACCAGTCATGGTCGGAACTTCTCTGTTGTCGATGTGCTTGATGCTGTAGCCCCATCGGGCCAAGCAGACAGCGAGCAAGAGGCCCACTGGACCTGCGCCAATGATGGCAATGTCGTATTTTCTCGGAGAAGTAGACATTGCTGTAGAAGTATAGGGATGAACAATGAAGGGGAGAAAAGGTTCAATGAAGAAGTGGAGGAGATGACCCAATTCAGGCACAAGGAAGATGTCATGGGATGCCTGTCGAGGTGAAGAGGAGCAACAGAGGTAGACGGAGAGCAAGATGGCCTTACATGCCTCATTGTAAAGGATCGAGCTGTAAGGAGAGGAGCCATCTCTACCCTCTAGGTCATAAGATGAGAATGCAGGAATTGGCAGTCGAGTTGTTGCGGGGGTGGAGGGTCGGGATGCCTTTCGGCAAGAGATGTAGATCTATTCTCGGCGCTCCTACCAAACCTCCTCCAAAGTGCCCCTCCTGTGCGACAAATACCTGTATCACGATATTCGAATTTCATTGTGCCCAGGATGATCTAGATCTGATTCAGTCTCGGCTGATAGGTGGAGCTTTTGTTCCTTCATTGCCGTGCAATCGCTGTGGCTTTTCTTCTCGCTTTGAGTCTCGCAGGCTTCACCAACCCTGCTGTCGTGGAATGTATTTGTTCGTCCCTTGAACTTTTCTGAACACTCGAATAAACAGGCCTTGATCGACCGTGTTGTTCAACTGTTAAAACTTTCGGTGTGCTGAGAAAATACTGCAATCCATTAACAAGCACCAACAGCTGGGACCTCGAGGACGGATCTCATCACAAACAGATGGCAAAACCCATCCCCTGCGCTTGTTTATAGATTACACAGCAGGAATAGTGTACAACCTTTACCAACATCCCTTACCATGCATTTCAAAGCAGCTTGAGCTTCACAGCCGAAAAGTCTCTTCTCGCAGTACTGAAACGATCTAAAACATCCCATCTTAATTCATGCATATGAATCGTATGTCGAAGGAAACACATCAGCGATATATACTTGAGCACTATCGAAGTTAGACCCTCCCACCCGAGAGCACATCAGCAAGAATTGTTACATCCAGGACCTTTACTCTCCCGTCTCTACTCTTCCATACTGAATAACTTCAGCGGCATCATCTCTGCTGACAGAGTATCTTTTGGACTACCAAACGAATCGGCACGACTCTAAAAGATAGGGACCACCGAGAAGAGACATATTGCTTAGTACAGGCAAAGCACTCCAAACTTTTCAGCTTAAAGTAAAGCTTCTGGAGACAACTACTACTGTGTGTATCCGGGGGCTGGCTTCCCGAGTGGAATCGCGTGAAGGATGTCGAGCAAGCCCGACTGGCGCGCCAATCGTAAGCGGAGTTCCGAGGCGACTTGGGTAACTTCGACTTTCCTTTGAGAAGCTGTGTCCTCATCTAACCACTGTACCAGGCGATGCAGGCATTGGCTGCTCTTGGCAGACAACGCAGTACCCACCCCAATACTAACAGGATCATTAATTTTAGCTTTTTGCCGTTTTGTCTCCTACCCCATGGCCTTTTGTGCAACTCAACTGAAAGACTTCTTGACTATACCCTTTTCTTGAAGCTGTAAGCAGTTAACATTCCATGCTGTGATATGTGTCTTTTTCGTATAGTAGGCCCAGTATTGACTTGTTTGCGTGGTTGGGTGTTCGATGTCCATGGAGTCTTCATATAATCGAAGGCATCAGCTGTATGATAGTAAATGCGCTAAATCCCTCAAATCAGAATGGCCGGTCATACCAAACCAACACATGTGAGCTGGCATCCTTCCTCGGTATCGTAAAGCTGACAAGGAATGACCTGCTGCTAGGCAAGAAAGTGCAAGCATTTTGCCCATCCCAAGCCTTTGTACGTGATACAGAGAGAAGTATTCTTGTTTATGACACAGGTAAGCGTACGTTGGTCGATTGAATCTTATTGTTTGGGATTATTTAGAAGTTTGAGTAGAAGCCATTACATGGACATTGATCATTCATTGGCAGATCGCCCTAGCCGCTTATGCCAGTCAATCACCTTTGCTTGATAATTAACAAATATCATACAACACCTGAAAGGTTAATTGTATCTGGTTCCGTTACGCGCAGGCCCGAAATGCCAACCCCAGACTCGGACACAGAGTCTGTGGTTGAATTCAACCAGGAAGAGTGCTATCGATATATCGTTGAGAAGCTCGGCAGGGAGGAGAGACTCCCAGCGCGCCACAATATCAAGGCCGGGACAGATGAGATGCTCAACCGATTAGTACTCCGGTACGGCATTGGCCGTTCCGAGGATCTCAAAGCTCTCCTCAAAAAGCACCTGTTCCTTCAAGATGGCTCGTCACCTGAAGATAAAGCACTTTGGAGGGCATGGAGAGCCGACTATGAGATCACTGGGGTATTCACCATCACCTGCGAAGGCCTCCAGTTCAGTTCCTCATACTGATTTGTTTGTGACACAGAATTTCTCCACACCAGGACGTATTGGCGCAACAAAATCACGCGTAATGTCCTGGAACTCGGAGGAGGGGATCATGACAGGAGAGTCTTCTCTTGTCACTAAACGCGATTCCGGACCCCTTTTCTTGGCCGAGGACGAGGGCAAAGGAATTGAATGGGAGACTAGGGTGGATCAAGCTAATAAGAGTAGGCCTGCCACATGCCTACTCGCAGAACCTACAGGCACAGAGCGCAGGGCCAAGAAGCTGCTAGTGCCCTCGCACGTGAAGTACTCCCAGCAACAGACGCCGTGGGAGAAACAAGAGTTCTGGGCTGGAAGCCGTATATACAACACAGTTGAACAGACTATCAACGAGGTCAAAGGGAAGCTGAGAGGCCAGAGATGACCTCAATGACCTAAGGGGGAAGTGCCAGAACCAGGCTTGCGATATGGATGTTAGACCAGAGAAGGCGATCCGCGGTGAAATGCTGTTACTAGATGCAATTTACTATGATCGACCATGAGATGCACTTCCGTTAAAGTTGGGCTCTCCAAGAGCAGCGATTTGTGAGCTATGATCCCGACCGGCATATCTCGAAGAGTGGCAGATCGGTGCCTGTATTAAGGTATTAGGGGAGACTATTGTCGACTTCAAATCAGATGATACATGCACCACCACCGTGTAGTGATGCCGGTCAGCCACCTTTTCCAGTAAAATACCATGATTCACAAGCTTGCCATTTTCCACGAGACGTTTATTGTTTACCCACTAAAACCGCAGAACAAAACGGCCTGTCGACATTGGAGCACTTATTATGCCCGTACCTTTTGAGACATCACCTTCTAATAGCACTGGAAGCACCAACTCTATCCTTCGTGAAGAAAGCGCAAGATCTGGTAAACAAATCCTCAAGATTACTCCCAACATTGTGCTACCTTCAACACCTGCAAGAGAAACATCAGAGTTCTTCGACAGCATCAACAATCTCGACCCGATCAAATTCAGCCCTCCACAAATGGGTGGTGATACGAGAATGCCAGACGCGTGAGTCACTTTGTTCCATGGTAACTCTCTACATAACTCGTAAACAAACATCTAACCTCTCAAAGACACATCTCATACAGCAGCTTAGCGAGACTAAACCCATACCATGATGATCGTTTCACTCGCCTGGAAGACTTCTACGATGCACACATGGGAGCACGAAGAAGCTCGGAGAAGCTCCAGAACATGCAGCGCCAAACCTTGTCTGGAATTCCACGCTCGCAGTCCGAAGCAAGCATTGCTTTGCGCTCTGGTCTTTCTCAAGACTCTAACAGCGAACACACCCCGAGGGCCCCATACGACCATACCTTCCTCAGCAACGATGGTGATCCTTTCAGACTTAGTCAAGAGACGATCACCTCATCATCCAATTCACGTGGACGAAGCATCATACGAACACCATCTCCGACTAAAAATTTGGAGGACATCAAGGAGGACCAGTCACCCGAGTCCCCCACCCCGATCAAGCGATCTCGATCACCTATGAAACAAATGTTCGGTGAGCGTGGATGGCTTGGGAAAAGCATGAGCATGAAAGAACTTCCCAGCGAAGAATATCGAAAGACAGGTCTCAAACATTGGGGCGGAAAAATCAAGCATCGCGTTGAGTACATGGTGGGTGGCCCTTCTGTAACTAGTTGCTGTCCCTACTAATTCACAATAGACCGAGAATATGTCGAGATCCATACCCAATCCCATCAACACCCAAGATTCACCGACGAAACGATCGAATTCGAAGACTAGATTCCATGTGTCTTTGAGCCCGCCGATGCAAGCGAAGCTTTACTCCGAAATCGAACTCATGATCTGCGCCACTGCCAACCAATACTTGAACGTGCAACAACAAGAAGGCCGCATGACCGTCGAGAGTCTTACCAAAGTCACACAAACCTGGACTTCCAAGAACCGTCCCCAAGTCATCGAATTCATGTTCGACCAAGCCACCCAGCGAGATCTCGTACTGTATAACATCAAAACCTTCCGCTTTTATGGACCTCTTGCCGAGAACATCATCTCCATGAACTCCATGATGCAATCCTGGAAGACACTGGCAAAGGAAATGAGTGTGCGAACGTTCTGTACGCCTGACGCAGTGATTCGAAAGCATATGCACGATACGTACCGGATCTTGGAGATGCTTGGGGCCCCACTTGTGACGTTCCTGGCGTTCCAAGAGATTCAGATCAAGGTGCTCAAGGTCATAAGAGAGAAGCAGGAGAAGAAGGATGATTATGAGGCGATCAAGTTTGGTGTGGAGAGGAGGTGGGAGCCACCGCTAAACACGAATGCAACCAGACGTGAGGAGTTTGACAATCCATTCGCGTGATGCTTTCGAGTTTGGAAGACTCTTCGGGAGTCAATGTCCGGGCTGGGTCTTCTCTGCACTCTTGACGGGAGACACCTCTAGACTTTCACTTGTTCTGCCCCTGCTTCTTTGGCTTTCCCGGCCTAACCAGCTTACATGTCGCTCGAATCCTGCTGGATCAAGATTAGCCTGAGAGTGTGCATGATGATAAGGATACTAAACGATTGAAGGACGTGGGGAATGTTGATGAAGTTTTTGCGCTGTGTATTATCAGGGGTTGTTTGTTGCACTGTCTTGATTCAAAATGGACGACCTTCATTGCGCGTTCGATTCTCGAGAGACAGATTTTCGATAGGAGTTCTAATAGCTTGAACACTAAACCATTCTCTTTGATCATTGAATACACACACTTCCTATGAATGGGTCATGCAATTGTGTCAGAAGACCAGGCAGCATCCTTTCGTCACTCCCAGATCAGATCTATAAATTGCCCCCGCGCCTGCCGAAGTTGGCCCGAACGGCCCCGCCTTGCCATAGACACGCACCTCCATTCCTTCTCCATGCTGGTGTAAATAACGCCCTTGCCGGCAAATAGATTATGAACGACCTTGACGACTTTACTTTCTTTTCTTTCTCTTCTCATACAACATATAACCGCTCTACCTCTGCATTCCTTTCACTAATCATGATCCGCTATTAATCCAGTTGGCTACACAGCGACAATTCCATCACCTGCAGGCAGGCACTTTTACACCTAATACCGTCGACCTCCTACTATTATTGAGAACACTACAGAGCAGACTCGCCTAAAAACATCACTGCCTCGCACTTCTCTTCCCTCTGTCGTCCTTCGCCATGGCATCCCTTGCTCACACCTACGGACCATCCTGTTTACTCCATGAAGAATCGAACGAGTTCACCCGGAAAGCTTCCGTGATCTCGGTCGACCCGCCTTCAATCAAGGCTCAGTTTTTCTACTCTTCAGCTCTACCGATTGACGATCCGTTGTCACCGGTACCTCCTCCTCCGAGTGGCTCTGCTACAAGAACTTCCAAATTACCACCACAACCGTTCTCTATACATGACAGCCATGCGTTAGAAAAGGCCTGGCTCGGCGTTCAGAACCCAGGACGTACTCTGCGATCTCTTGAGAAGACTGTACAATCTGCGAAAGTTACAGGCAGGTCCCTCAAGGAGCTCAAAGAGCATAAGGATCTTAATAAAGTTGCAAAATCCGTCAATGAGCATGGAACCAAGCCACTCAAAGGTAGAGCTGCTGGAAGCGAGACGAAGGACGGGTTCGAATCCGGCAAAGCTACCACGAAGCCAATTCAGGATTCTGTTGCTGAAGCCCAAGCGATGTCTCACAAAGGGGGAGACGCTCGTGCTGAGCTAATAGGTGAGACGCTAACTATAGAAGCTATGGCACGTCGAAAACCTTTGAACAAGCATAGCAAGGACACCAAAGAGCTTGGTCGAATTACCAAGCTACTCAGAAACGCCTCCAATGACCGTCCAGCCAAGTCACAAAAAGGTGGAAAACCAGCCACTGAGCCATCATCTGATACTGCACCAATAGAAGAGGCAGAGACTCCAACATCCACGAACAAGCCTGACAAGGAACCTGCCCGTTTCGCCCAGTCAAACAAAGACTTCTTCTCTGACTGGGCATCGAAGACTTCCAAGGGCGAAGACACAAAGTTTGAGCCCACTTCCGACACAGCACGGACACTCCAGCATACCCGTGAAACGTCGTCTGCCGAGCCGGAGCCTGTACAACAGGGCCACAAATCCCGAGGTGTTGACTTAACGCTCTGCGATGACCCTGATCATATACCATTCGACGAGACAATGCCAGTTGAGGCAGAAGAACTTGGTAACGACGAATTTGAGGTTGGCGTCAAAAAAAAGCGTGGTCGAAGCCCCTTCCGTCACAGAGCCAAGGCAGAGAAACAGGGATCAAAGGACGACAAAACGAAGAGTGAGAAAGCCAAGGATGGGAAGGACAAAGACACATCAGCAGCCTACAGACGATTGTCTGAGAGCACGCAGAAAGCCCATAATGCGCAACTTGGCTCGAGCCCATCCAACCGTGATACTACTGGCACCCCTTTTCTTCGTGTCCCTTCGCGATTGAGACGGCGGCGCTCACGTTCCTCCGAGAACAAGTCGGAAATCGGCCAGGCCGACGGTGCGCCATTGGATAGTGATTCGAACCTCCTTCGATCGAGACCTGTCTTTCAGCGCTTTCATTCTGGTCGATCAGAGACTGAAGACAGCGCGAAGCCTCAAGAGCATGGGCATGGGGATTTTTGGAATAAACGGAAGAAGGTTCAAGACGTTAAGGTAACGGTCGGTGTTTCACGGCTCCATGTGGTTGAGATGCCTAGTCTAAAGATGGGGCCTATATACTGGGATCCTGTCCATGACATCTCTTCCGTTGTTCGTGGAACTTGGTTCTACAAAGAGACCATGTGGCCTGTTGAGGCTGAGCTTGCCAACCGCATCGAGGAAGGCTACGAGTACATTAAACCTTGGACTCCAAGCTATGTCGACGAACTCAATAGCTGCCAAGAGATTGGAGCTGAAGCTGAGCTCAAAGTCGTGCACGAGATCTGGCCCGCAGACGAGCCGGCGCAGAATTCTAGCAGGCCTCCGACTGGCAAAGGAAAGAAAAGCTTGCTAGATACGACGACTAGTATGCTCAACCCTGAAGAGCAAGAACGAAAGCATGCAATCGTTGTTGCTCGCAATCCTGAGAATCGGGCTGCCGGTGTGCTTGACGGGTTCGACGATGCCAATAGACTCTTCGCGAAGTCGAGCATTATCTATGCAAACGGCCGAGACGCTCAAATTCTGCAGCCAAGCCAACTTCCTTCGGTAGCCCGGGGGCGACGACCGCTTGCTAAAATTCGCAAAGGTCAGCCTGTAGGAATTCCTGTGGTTCGCGGGTTTGACTACAAAGCTTGGGAGAAAATCTATCCACCAAAGAAGGGCGCATCTACCAGGAAGCCTGATACCTTTGAGGCAGCACGAACCGCTGCCGGTCTGACCGCCGAGAGACCGGAGACATGTTCTGCGTGTTTGCTGGCCGGGGAGAAGCCAAGGCCGACGGATCTGGTGTTCATGATTCACGGAATTGGCCAGAAGCTTTCCGAACGTGTTGAAAGCTTTCACTTCACTCATGCGATCAACGCTTTCCGCCGCCAAATTAACCTGGAACTCGAGTCTGAGGCCGTCCAGCCGTGGAAGCGTGAGGGTCTGGGAGAGATCATGGTGCTACCTATTAATTGGCGCTCGAAGATGAAATTGGAAGATGGTGGCTCAGTGCCCAATCCAAATCAGAAGGAGCCAGATCCAAGCAAGAATCAGTACGAGCTCAAAGATATTACCGCTGAGTCACTTCCAGCAGTCCGCAATTTGATCAGCGATGTCATGCTCGACATCCCGTACTACCTTTCCCACCACAAGCCTAAGATGGTGGAGGCTGTGATCAAAGAAGCTAACCGAATCTATCGCTTGTGGTGTAACAACAATCCTGGGTTTCACGAGTCAGGGAGAGTGCACCTGGTCGCGCATTCCCTAGGAAGCGTGATGGCTCTGGACATTCTGAGCAAACAACCTACCAAATTGCCCAAGCCGCTGGACTTTAGAACGACCAAAGTTCGTGGAGATATTCTCGAGTTCGACACAAAGAGTCTTTTCTTCTGCGGCAGTCCTGCTGGATTCTTTCTGCTACTCAACCGTGCACCTCTGCTCCCTCGTAAGGGTAGAGACAAACCGGACGTTGACGGAGAAGACTTGAGCAATGGCGTCGCTGGCGAAGTGGGTACTTATGGATGTCTTTCTATCGACAACCTGTACAACATCTCCCACGAATATGATCCAATTGCCTACCGAGTCAACGCCTGTGTCGACAAAGACCTCTCGGCTTCCCTACAGCAGGCCATCATCCCCAGTGTCAGTGCGACATGGGCCCAGTATTTCGGCTCCGTCTTCAAAGCCAAGCCACCCGTGCCGGTCAAGACCCCAACAGGCCTGGACGCTTTGCCATCGCGTCCCATGACCGCAAAGATGCCATCTACCGTCGAGCTTGAAACGCACAACTTCACCAAAGAAGAAGTTGCCGAAAAGCGCATGAACCTGCTGAATGACAACGGGCAGATCGATTTCACGTTGAAGTCTGGCGGTGGGCCGCTGGAGATCCAATATCTCAACATGCTCAGCGCGCACAGCAGTTACTGGACTCGGCAGGACTTTATTCGCTTCTTGGTCGTTGAGATTGCGCGCCCTCCTGGGAGGAGCCAGGTGCTGGCTAATTTGAAGGCGGTGAAGAAGACGAGGAAGTAATTACTTCCTCGTCTTGAGTCATGAGAGGATTACAAGAACGAGTCGGTGACAACGGGAATGGTCTGTGGTTATGAAGCATGATGGATTTGCATTGCTATGGCGTTTTGGAAGCTCACCTGCCGCATTATACCCTAGAAGCGTTGTTTTCTCCGCATGCGCGTGACATTCATTGTATCCTTAGATCCCTCCAGACCTATAGAAACGCCCTTCAATAAGTAGCTTCCTTGCCGCTCCCACAATCATAACCTCGTCATTCGTCAAATCATCTACTTTATCTAAACCCCCACAATCTAAAACCTCTACCCGCTACCCTCCCTTCCGTCTCCCTCCTCACCCCTCAAGATCCCCTGGCCCCCTCCCTCTTTCCCTACCCCTCCTCCACCTCTCCACTCCCCCCCTCCTCCCCCTTACCCCCTTACCCCCTTACCCCCCCAATATCCGCCCAGACACCCCCACCTATTCAAAGTCCATCGCTCCCCCCCTCCTCATATTCCCTACCCCCCCCACCCCCCCATATCTCCCCAAAAGCTCCCACCCCGTGAACTCCACCCATAGTTCCCACCACCACAGCCGCAGCCCCAGCTACGCGCATCCGTTCAAACCCCGCGCGATCGCTCACGCTCCCCTACGCCTACAATCTCGATCCCGCGTAACCGCTCGTGCTGGTTCAGTAATCTGTGGAGGGTGGCTATGTTGCCTAGGGCTAGATGGTGGAGGGATGTGCCTGCGAGGCCGGGGATGTCTGGTAGGGAGGTGGTGGATGGGAAGTGTGAGGGAGAGGAGAAGAGACAGTTGCCTAGGGTGTCGGTTGTAGTAATGAATGTTGGGGGAAGTTTCCCGCGCGTGGACCGCGGTTAGGCTGGGGTGGAGGAGTGTGCTTGTTAGGTCGGTGGATTGGGTTGAGTGGGTGTTG
>JAABUQ010002708.1_pt1 | contig 34417 bp, 30 predicted proteins | sample 5560001 | NCBI WGS metagenome assembly JAABUQ01 (sample SAMN10711888, study PRJNA513371) | rock metagenome | isolation source: Antarctica rocks | place: Antarctica: Victoria Land, Finger Mt nord | collected 2015-12-18
TGGTGTGCGCCTCGCGGCCGGTGGCCTCGCTCATGCGCTTGGCGGCGCGGCCGGTCGGCGCGGCCAGGCAGTAGCGGATGCCGTAGCGCTCCAGCAGGTGCAGCACCGCGCGCAGGGTGGTGGTCTTGCCCACGCCGGGGCCGCCGGTCAGCACGCTGACCTTGTGCGACAGCGCGGTCTGTACGGCAACGCGCTGCCCCGCGGCCAACTCGATGCGGCCCTTGCCTTCCAGCCCCTCAAAGGTGCGCTGCCAGTCGATGTTGCGCGCGAAGAGCAGCGTCGAGGGCGTCTCGGCCAGCATGCGCAGCCGGCGAGCCGCGCCGCGCTCGCTGTAGTAGAGGACGGAGAGGTAGACACGCGGCTCACCGGCGGGGTCGTCCGGGGCGGGCGGCTCGATCACCACGTCGCGGTCGGGGTCCCGCCCCTTCTGTTGGGTTTGCGTCGCCGTCAGCCCATCGAGGGCCTGCGCGATGTCCTCCGGCGTGGCCCCCAGCAACTCGACGGCCTTGTCGATCAGCTCGCGCCGGGGCAGGAAGACGTGACCGTCGTCGCTGGCCTTGGAAAGGGCGTAGCGCAGGCCGGCGACGTGGCGCTGCGGCGACTGCGCGGGCAGCCCCAGCTTCTGAGCCAGGCCGTCGGCGGTGATGAAGCCGACGCCATAGACGTCCTTGGCCATGCGGTAGGGGTCGTCGCGGATCACGGTGACGGCCTCGGCGCCGTAGGCCTTGTAGATGCGCGCGGCCAGCGAGGCCTGCACCTCGTGCGACTGCAGGAAGAGCATCAGGTTCTTAATGTCCTTCTGCTCACTCCAGGCGCGCATGATGGCCCCGAGCTTCTTGTGCGAGATGCCCGGCACCTCGGCCAGGCGCGCGGGCTCGTGGTCAATGGTGTCCAGCGTGTCCGCGCCGAAGTGCTCCACGATGCGCTCGGCGATCTTGGGGCCGACGCCCTTGATCAGGCCGGAGCCGAGGTAGCGGCGGATGCCGTCGACGGTGTTGGGCAGTTGCGGCTCGAAGGTCTCGACCCGGAACTGGCGGCCGTGCTGCGGGTTGATCTGCCACTCGCCGTTGAGCAGCACCGTCTCGCCCACGTTGAGGCCGGGCATATTGCCGACCACGGTGGTCAGGTCCGGCGCGGCGCGGTAGCGGGTCGCGGCGGGCGCCTCGGCCAGCTTGATGCGCGCCACGGTCCAGTGGTTGTCGTCGTTCTGGTAGACGATACGCTCGACCGTGCCCGTCAGATTATCCACGTCCGCCCATGCCTACTACGCGGTTCCCACTCTAATAACGCTACTATTTTAGCACGCCCGACCCAGGGAAGTCCTATTCGTCCAAATGCGCCCCGGCGATGTCGGGCTGGCCGCGCATGTAGTCGTCCCCGCCCATGACGCGCCTGCCCTCAGGCTGGACGCGCCGGACCAGCAGCAGGCCGTCGACCGTCGCCACGATCAGTTGTGGCCAATGCAGGTCCAGGCGTTGGAGCAGGGGCATCGCCGGCTCTCGTGTGAGCGCCTGGCCGGGCGTCACGCCCTCACCCTCGGGCAACGGCGGCATGTCCGCCAGGACGGTCGCGCTCCACAGTTTGAGCGTGCGGCCAGCGTGGACGGTAGAGGCGCCCGGCCAGGGATCGTAGGCGCGCGTCATGCGCTCCACCACAGCGGCGGGCACGCTGTCCCAGTCGATGCGTCCGTCGTCGCGCGTCAGCAGGCGCGTCAGCGTCACCTGAGCCTCGTCTTGCTCTCGCGGGACGGCCTCGCCCGCGATCCACGGATCGACCGTCGCGGCCAGCAACTCGGCGCCGACGTAGGATAGACGCTCGGTCAGCGTGGCCGTGGTATCGTCGGGACGGATCGGCTCGGCGCGCTGGGTCAGGATCGGCCCGGTGTCGAGGCCCGGGTCCATGCGCATGATGGTGACGCCGGTCTCGACGTCGCCAGCCAGGATCGCCGCATTGATTGGCGAGGCCCCACGCCAGCGTGGCAGCAGCGAGGCGTGCACGTTGAGGCAGCCGTGGGTCGGCGTGTCCAGCACGGCGCGCGAGAGGATCTGCGCGAAGGCGGCCACGACCACGAGATCCGGCCGCAGGTCGCGCAGCGCGGCCACATTCTCGGGTCGGCGCAGGCGCTCGGGCTGCAGCACCGGCACATGGGACTCCTGGGCCAGGGTTTTGACCGGGCTGGGTTGCACGCGCCCGCCGCGCCCGGCCGGGCGATCCGGCTGCGTCACCACCGCGACGACCCGCGCCGGGCGGCCCGCTATCGTCGTGAGGTCGAGCAGCGCCCGCAGCGAGGGCACGGCGAAGGCCGGCGTGCCCATGAAGACGATGCGCAGCGCGTCGTCGGAATTGGAGGCGGATGTGATGGTCATGTCCCAGTGTACCGCGCCATCGCCAGGTCCCGTCGATACGGGTGTGGTCCACATGGGTTGATGACCAATGTATCGCGGTCGCAACTCTCCCCGATACAAAGGCGCGCTACGAGTCGTGGCGGTTGCGCTCGAGCTCGGCGCGCAGTCGCGCCACTTCGTCTTCCAAGCGCCGCCGCTCCAGGGCTTCCTGCTCGGCCTGGCGCAGCAGGCGCTGCCGCTCCAGGGCTTCCTGCTCGGCCTGGCGCAGCAGGCGCTGCCGCTCCAGGGCCTCTCGCTCGCGCTCCAGGGTTTCTCGCTCGCGCTCCATCGCTTCCTGCTCAGGGGTAAGCAACGGGCTGCCGTCCGGCTTAAGCGCGTGGACCTCCCTGCCCTGCGCGACCAGATAGAGCTCCAGCACCCTGCTCCACAGGCGCCCCTGCGCGTCCGGCTTCCAGGCCACGAAGCGGTCGTTTGCCGTGCGCCGATATCCCGTCAGCGCGGGTTGGCGCAATGCGTTGGGGTCCGGCGCGAACAGCACGTACTCCTGCATGCCCAGCAGCCGGTAGGTGCGGCGCTTCTTAACGGTGTCCTGCAGCACGCTCGACGACGAGATCACCTCCAGCACGAAGGCCGGGCACACGCCCTCCTCTTCGAGATCGTAGGAGTCGCGGTAGCGGTCCGCCACGAACGAGACCAGCACGTCGGGCGCGACCTGCCCCTTGCGCTTCAGGCGGGGACGCGGGTAGAAGATGGGCAGCATGGCACCGACGTACCAGGGCAGGCCCGCACGCCGGGTATAGTTGCGCAGGCTCCAGTACAGGGCGCTGGCCGAGCGGAACTGCGCGTCGCCCATGCTCATCCAGGGGGACTCCTCGTAGTCGTCGGTGTCGTCCTCGACGGTCTGTAAGAATAACTCGTCCTCGGAGGACAGAGCAGGCATGCGGTAGAGCTGTTGCGCCATGGGTTGGGGTGTCCTCACGCTGTCCGCTAGGAGACGTGACGCCTCTTTAGCAGGCAGTATAACAGCACGCCCGGTTTCAGGTAGCGGATTCGGGCTATTGTCCCCTGGCCCGAGCGGTCCTACCATAGCCGATAGGCAGCAAGAACGGCTAACCTGGATTATTCATGACGGGTGCGTGGGCGGCGACTGGGCGTCCTGGGAGCGCCGTCTCGTGAATAACGCAGGCTAAACGGGGCATGGTTCAGAAACATGGCGACAGTTCAGGCGTGGCTGAAGCGGCATCCACACAGGAACGGCGCGCTAATTTTCGATGTACGTCGCGCGAACTGTCACCATATTCCCAGGCGCAAAATGAACCATGCCCTAAACGGGAGGGCAAAAGATATCGCGACGGTCCGACACGGCATCAACAGCGGCGTTGCGTCGACGAGGATGACGCGCGCTCGAACTGCCCCAGCCCGATGGCTCCCGGTGGCGCCGTTGGCGCTGGCGTTGGCGGTCCTGATCTGCACAGCATGGGCCTACCTGTCCAACGCGTACGCCTACGTGGATAACGGCGACGGCCTCTACCTCTATCCGGCGTGGCGGCTGGCCCAGGGCGCCACGCTCTACCGCGAGGCCGTGGCCACGCAGCCGCCCGTGGTCTACCTGCTGGCCGCGACCGTCTTCAAGGCTGGATGGGGCGTGCCCGGCGTGCCCGGCGTGCGCCTGCTGAGCGTGCTGATGCGCGCCCTATGCGTCGCGCTGGTCTACCTGCTGGGCGCCCGCGTGTTCGCGCGGCGCATCGTCGGATCGCTAGCCGCCCTGCTGTACGCTCTGCTACCCATCGGGCTGACTTGGGACCACTGGGACAACTCCAACTCGCCCCTGACTCTCGTCGCGCTGCTGTCGGCGTACGCCTTGCTCCGCTTGAGCCCGCGCGCCGCCGTCGTCTCGGGGTTGCTGGCCGCGCTGGCGCTCTTCACCAAGGACCTCTACCTGCCGCTGCTGGCCGCGACGCTGTTGTATCTGTGGCGCGTCCGTCGCCCGTTGCTGACGCCCTACCTGGCGGCGCTGCTCGGAGGGGTCGGCCTCTTGAGCCTCTTGCTGGCGCTGTACGGGGGAGCGGGCGCCTGGCGCGACGCTTTCCTGGGCCAGGACAGTTCACCGCTCAACGGGGACTGGCTGGCGGCCAGCCTCGCCTACGTGACATCGCTGGAAGGCGGTCTCATCGTCGTCGCCGTCGTCGGGGCTGTGCTGTGCCTGTATCCCTCACCCCCCACCCATGACGACTGGCCCCTTGACCCTAGCCGCGGGTCAACGGTCCAGCGTGCCCTCCCATGCGCGGGAGAGGGGAGCAGCAGCGATTATTCGCTAGCGCGCAAACGCCCTGGGAGCGCGGGCGTCCCACCCGTCCCGGGCCTAACACCGGCACGGGCGAGCAACACGACGCACGCCACGCGCTTTCAGATCACCCCGCGTCCTCACCTTCCGCGCGCTAACGATAATTGGTTGGCGCACGGAAAGTCTGGGGTAGTCTGGGGGCACGGGCGTCCTGGCGTAGAACCTGGGACGGGCGAGACGCCCGCGCTCCCAGGAGGTTTGCGCGCCAACCTTCATGCACAGGTACAGGCACATGATCCAAAGCCAGGTCGAGAGATGCATGAAGCACGCGTCGCACGCTTGTATGCGCCCTATCTGCTGGCCGGGAGCGCGGCCATCCTGCTGGCCACGCTCAAAGAGGGCACCTTTGGCACGGTGTTCGCCCTCGCCGAGCCGGCCGTGGCGCTGCTGTCCGCCTTCGCGGTGGTGCGGGCCGTGCAGGCCATCGGAGCGCATGGTCGGCACGGTCCTCTGTGGGCCGGCGTCCTGGCCCTGGCCTGCATCTCCTGCTTCAACCTGATCGGCCCGGATCGCGACGCGCTCGCGCCATCCGCCAGATTGGCGGCCAACGTAGCGACGGTGCAAGACATCGCGGCGCTGATCCGGCGCCACGCCGCGCCGGGGACCGTCGTGCTCGTGCCGCCCTACTACGCGGTGCTGACGGGGACGCGCCTACCCCACGATGTCTCCGACACCTATATCCTGGCCCGGCGCGCCAACCGCGGCGACCCCGTGGCCGTCGCCTGGGTGCGCGCCATGGCGCAGGCCATGGCCCAGGGGCGCTACCCGGTGGTCGTGGTCGACCGGCACATCGCGCTATTCGCCCCGGTCATGGCGGCGCTCCGCCGGGCCTACCATCCCGTCTACGCCGACAACCTGCCGCCGTCAGTACAGTCGATGGTCTGGCTACCAGGGCGAGCAGGCGAGAGGCCGTCATCAGCTTGCCCTCCGTTCTCGTGTCCGCATAGTGGATTTAGAATGTGAGGCCTTCCACGTCGTCAATAATTGACGGCTCTGACCGGTTGACGCACGCTGGAGCATCGCCCCGCATGCCCGCCGTCACCGCAAGAGGACGCGGGATTAACCGTGCACGGATCATGATGGTCGCGGGAACGCGGCCGCACCAATTGCTCCATCGGAACGAGACAGTCGCACGACGTCTCGGTTGTAGCCCTCGGACGAGTCCGCCCGGCGCAATTGTATGTGACCTAGGTTTTGGTGGATAGACGGGTAGAGGATGAGGGTCCGCGGTCGTTGGCCCGAAACATGTAGCCACTGGGCAAACGGTAGTCGTTAATCGCGACGCGCAGCACTCTGGCGATGCGTTTTGTCGAGGCCCTGACGCTCACAACCGGGTCGTCGATGGACGTTACGGTCAAACCAGAGCTCCGTGCCCATTGGGCGATAGCCGCGGTCGCCTGCGACGTCCATTGTCCCGCAACGATATCCAGCAGGAGGACGTCAGCGGGGTCGTGAAGGCCGAGCCGGATTGCCGTGTGGTTGAGGATGGGGGCGTCGACGGCGCCCGGCAAGATGCGCATTGGAGTAGATGAGATGGGGGTCGGTCGCTCCGGCCGGGATCCCCATCCACCTCCCTCACTCGCCTCCAGCAGACCAAGTAAGGGGAGGGCCACGATAACAACAAGTGCTATAGCGAACATCCCGAAGGCTTATCGTTTCATACCCACAGTGTCCTTTCCAGCACCATAACAGGCCGGGGCGTTCGGTCCTAGTGGCGCCACCTACCGAATATAGATGCATTCCCCCTTTTGTAGAAACGCACATGGCTACGGATGGTACTGTTACGTGGAGAGCGGAGTGCGTGCGAGGACCAGCGCATGACCGATGCGCATCCGACCTCCAAGCATACACAGCCCGCACAGTGCGTTGGAGCGCGGCCGAGGAGGAGCAGGGCTCGTACTGGCTCGATAGTACGTAGACAGCCCAACGATGACGAAGATGTTCAAGGATGCAGGAACAGAGGGGGCACGATCATTGGACCGAAACGCGTACCCGTCGGGCAGACGGTAGTCGTTGATCTTGATATGCAACGCCTGCTCGATCCGTGCCGTCGAAGCTATAACCCCGACGCTCGCATTGGCGATCACGTCCGTCACGGTGAAGCCGACGCTCCGTGCCCACGCCGTTATGGCTGCGGGTCCCCCTCCCGCGCTGTCGACGGTGATGGCAAGACCGAGCATGTCCTTCGGATCGTGGGGACCGCGCAGGATCGCCGTGTGGTGGGCGACCACATCGTCGACGCCCTGCGGGAGAACACGCAGGGGGATCGGTGTTGACCGGTCCGCAGGTATACCCTGCCCAACCTGCGACGGGACAACTGTACACCCGAACGCGGGGCACACAATCAACCCAACTGCAGCAAAGATGAGGGCATGGCGCTTCATAAAGAGATCACATCCTTCCTCCTCATCGTAGCACAGGTCCACCTTCAAAGGCGTAGTCGTACGGGCTGTGAATTGTTGATCTGGGAACGCGGGTCCGCATCCCGACTGCAATCGGGGCGCTCGCACACCGTTACCTGCGGACTGGTCAACTGCGGGCTGGAAGCTCACGCTCCCAGGACCTGCCACGCCGGATGTCCGCACGCTGACGAGAATTTACAGATAGTGGGCGAGGTCGGGGGGCACGAGAGGTCGCACCCTCGACACCATCCCTAGTGCTGTATTAGGGTAGGATAGCATCTTACTCCTACGGCAGGACGTTTGCGAGCTTGCGAACCTTGGCGTTGCTGGTGTCCGCGATGTAAAGTTGGCTCTCCCCTCTGTCGAGCGCGACCCCCTCGGGACCACAGAGCGTGGCCGAGAGAGAACCTCCTGGATCGCCATCCCCTGTCGCGCCACAAGCCCCCGTCCCCGCGACCGTGTAGAGGGTGTTGGAGCTGCCGAGGATTTCGCGCACGTAGTTCGTATTCGGCTCAGAGAAGTACAGATTGTTGAAGCTATCCAGGGCCAGCCCGTAGGGGTCAGAAATTTGGCCCGATGTCGCCACCCCGCCATCGCCGGTATCGCCGGCAGTACCCGTGCCCGTGATGGTAGTGATGGTGCCGTTGCTTACCGTGACCTCGCGAATACGATTCCCGTCGCGCTCGGCAATGAACACGTTTCCTTTCGAGTCGGCGGCGACGCCAACGGGATCGGTTAGGGTGGCTGAAGTCGCGGGAATGTTATCGCCGTTGTACCCGTACTTACCCGGTACTCCGGCGACAATGGTCATGTTTCCCGTAGGATCGATCCGGCGGGTACAACCCCATTAAAGTGTGGAGCGGGGCAAGGATGACAGGAATGGGCCACATGAGGCATGCTACTGGTAGCCGTGTCCAGTCCACACGGCCAGGAGAGCAGCACTCATGGACCCGTCCAGGGTATTTTGCGGCACGGAGACCTGTCCTGACAAGGGGCGGGTTGGCGCGGGCAACAGCGGCATCCACAGTCAGAAGAAGCAGCGCTACCGCTGCAAAACCTGCGGTGACACGTTCAGCGCCACGAAAGGCACGCCCTACTATCGGCTGCACAAGGAGGCGTGGCTGATGACCGTGGTGCTGATCCTGCTCGCGCAGGGCTGCCTACCGCAGGCCATCGTGGCGGCGTTCGGGCTGGACGAGCGCACGGTCACGGCGTGGCTGCATCGCGCGGGCGCTCATTGCGCCGCCGTGCATGGCCACCTGGTCGAGGTCGGGCAGGTGGAGGGGGGGCCAGGTGCAAGCCGACGAGACGCGCGCCGCAGTCCGTGAGCGCCTCACCTGACATCGACCTCATGCCCCTTGACCAGCGGCGCCAGCCAGGACGACGATAAAGGCATAGGCCAGCAGCGTCATGGCGAACCATACCTGGAAACACCCGGAGATTGTTGGCCGATCATTGATTTTCTAGAACGGATGTGCTAAAATGAAGAAGGGGAATAGGTTGGCGACGACGGCGGACACTGCCGGGGCGATGCGCGGGCAGCGGGGGTGGCGCCATGCGTGGTTCAGATTGATAAGATATCGTTACATCAGCGGTTGGTCTCGACCCCTACGCGATACGTGACGATACGCTATAGCCCATGTACTCCTGTCTGCAAGCAAGGTGACTGCTCCCATAGCTAAAGCTCCTGGGCTATACGGGCTATTTCTGTAAAGGTGCTGCCCGATGCGCAACCCCATCGACATCCGGCTGGTCGACATGATCGTCCACGTCATCGATCCGCGCGGCCACAGCGGGCCGGACCTGTCCGAAACCGTCATCCCGCTGGCGACGAGCCCCGAACTGGCCGACTATGTCGCCACGCACATCAAGAACTCGCACCGCGATGAGGGCGCGCGGGCCGCGCGCTTCCTGTCCCCGTCCCCGGCCGACGACGTGGGCCGCGTCTGCGGCGCCCTGCTGGACGGGAGTATGGACGTCGTCTCCGGGTCGCAGCGCCTGGCCGCGCGGCTCTTCGACATCGTCCGCAAGGACAACCGCATCGCCCCCGGCGACCTCGCGGTGTGCGTCTATCGGGACGGCGCCGATCCCGGATCCCCGCGCTATCTGAGCCTGATCAAGATCGATCCCTCCAGGGGCTTCCGCCAGATGGCGCGCATGGACCAGGATGGCAAACGCTACTACTCGTTCGAGATCGCCACGGATGTGATGCCGAGCGTGCGGGAGAGGCTGCAAAAAGGGGCGTTCATACGCGCGCCCCAACCCGATTCCGATTACGACATGCTGGTCCTGGACCGCCAGATCGGGCAGGGCCGCGGCCCGGGCGGCCGCGTGGCCCACTTCTTCCTGACCGAGTTCCTGGGCGCCGACTATGCCTTCGATGCCCACACGCTCACCGAGACCTTCTATCGCTTGACGCTGGCCGCCAGGCAGAACCTGGGAGACCGATTAGACCCGGCCCAGCAGGAGGCGCTGCAGGGGGCAAGGGAGTATGCGCTGACCTGCGCATCCATCGACATCGATGCGTGGGTCGATAGGCTGCCGCTGCCCCAGTGGGCCAGGACCGAGATCGGCGACACCCTCGCTGGTAAGATGCCCGACCGCGAGTTCGAGATCGACCCGGCCTTCGGGCAGACCCTGACTCAGAAGCGCGTGTTTATCGGGGACAATGGCCTGCGCCTTGTCGCTCCAGCCGATATGTGGCCCGATAAGATCGACATCGCCACCCACGCGCCGGAGGGCGAGCCGCCGTACACGACCGTGACCTTTCGCACCAAGACATGGAGGGAGGCGCCAAAGTGACCTCCGGTCGTCTCGCAGACCCGGCGGAACCCCTCGAAACGTTCGGCGCCGCGCTCGCCATCGACCGGGCAGTCTGGCCCGCCGAGGAATCGCTCACCGAACTGACCTACGATGCGCTTGTCGGGGCCGACCGCGCCGCCGCCCTGTCGCTACAACTGCTGCATGAGCTGACCGCCGCGTACGGGGATGGTTTGGCCTGCCGCTTCCTGCTCGACGAGCAGACCGTGCTGACGCTGTCGCCAACCCTGGCGGCCGACGACCTCACGCGCTTCCGCGCGGCTATCGAGGGCATCCCCCTGGTGCGGTTGGCGCTGCGACTGGACAAGGAGACCCTGGCCCGCACATGGGTGGGCGTCGTGCCCCCTCATTGCCGCGTCCTCCCCTACCTCTACTCCGAGAGGCTGGCGCACGTCCTACGGCGGCCGCTGGATCAGCTCGGCAGGGAGTTGTGGGGGGCCGATAAGGGGCGCAAGGTTGTGTTCGTCGTGCCGGACCGAGCCATCCATCTCAATGGCGACTACCTCGCCATCGTCGGCGGGAGTTCGGTCGCCGCGTGGTCGTCGGCCATCCCGGTCGTCGCTCCAGACGCGGATCGCGTGGTCCACATGCGCGAGACATGCGACGACCTGCTCACCTGGCATGGCCTGAGCCTCGACGGCCTCACGCCGCTCCACCTCGTCGTCGCCGGGACCTGCGCTCCCGACGACGACATCGCGGCCGCCCTGTGGACGCACCTGACAAACCTCACCATTCTCTACCTCGCCAACCGCACTACCGCGGGCAACGGCGCGCCGCCCGTGGCCACCTTTAACGGCAGCAAGCGGAGCGTCGACGTGGTCCTTGGCGACCCAACGGGCGACAGGAGCGACAGGAGCGACGCGCTGCGGGACGGCGCGCGACAGCTCGTGCGACTGGTGGAATGGGTCTATGATCCGCACTGGTCGACATCGCGGTCGGCCGACCGGCTGTCCCTGGTGCAAACGGGCGTCGTCCAGGCGCTGCAGTCCGTCGAGCGCGCCGACCGCTACGCGCGATTGCTCGAGATTGCCCCTTCGCTCGTAGCCGACGCTCAGTGGCTCTGGCAGTCGTTTATCGAGGAGCGCATCGACGACTACCTCACCGAGGTGCGCGACCTGGAGGATTATGTCGATAAGACGGTACAGGGCGTCACGGACCAGACATCGGCGCTGGTCAAGAGCGTGTCGGACACCGCCCTATCCGCGGTAGCGGCGCTGCTCGGCTCATTCGTCGCGGCCCTGGTCAACCCGTCGCTGAGGCGGCCGATCTTCACGTTCGGCATGATCCTGTACGCTGTCTACGTCGTGCTCTTCCCGCTGCTCTACAACATGTGGACGCAGCGACAGACCTTCGTGAACGCGCTGGCCGACTTCCGGCTGCGCCGCGCCCGCTTCGAGGATCGCCTGACGCCCCACAAGGTAGGGCAGATCGTCGGCGAAAGGATCGCCAACAACGAGCGGCGCTTCAACAGGACGTTCCGCGTCACCGTGGCCGCGTACATCGTGGTGGTGATCCTGGCGCTCGTCGCGGCCTTTATTCTGCCTGGATTGCTGCTGCACACGACTGCCGTGCCGCGGTTCTTCTAGGCCCACTATATTAGCCTGATTGATAGACAAACCACACATCGGCGAAACGTCGTTCCGCAAGAGCGTGCCGCTCAATCCAGAAATACAGACGCGCCGCGTCTCCCCACTCCAGCCTTGCGTCCAGGTCTGTATCGATCTGCAAGAGCAGCACCCAGTTGCGTGCTCCAGCCTCCAAGGCAGGTGTGCGTGGATCGTCTTTCCATCTCCCATTCCCACAGTAAATTCCGTGCGAAACGAGTTGGCACTCGAGTTCCATGTCACCTTGGACGAGAGTGGGATAGCCGAGCATCTGATGCCGGGGTCCAGCGATGGCGCTCCGCGACTTCGCCACCACGCCGGCATAGCTGTAAGCGTCTTCCTCGGCGATCTCGTCCTTGTCCTCGTCCTCCTCATCCGAGTTGCTCTCGCTCTCGCTGCCCTCACCGAGGCTGCGTGTGATCTCGATACCCCGCTCCGAGTACCGGTCGGGTAAGGTCCACGTAGCTTGTGGAGTCAATCGGATGGGCATGTAGAGCCCGTTTTGCAGCAAGTAAAACTGGCTGTCCAGCGCGACAAGGCTGGACGGCGGATCGGTGCGGATCAGATCGGAAACGGCGGCGTCATCATACAGGACCGTCCAGCCGCCTCGGTCATCGGGATTGAACCCTGACACCTGGAAGGCAAGGCCGTAGAAGAAATACAATCTGCCACTGATGGGCAAGAGTTGTGCTTCGTCATGCGGGGCCACATCAGCCAAGTTGATCTGGGCGAGAAACGAGTGCGCTATCTGATACCGCCCCGGCCAGACCACACCGGGAGGGATATCTGGACGACCGCCGATCTTTGAGGCGCCCACAGGAATGTCTTCATCCTTGATGAGTTGCCGTGAGAGGCGTACCGCAGGCTGCGCTTCCCGGAGCACGACGTCTGCAGAGGCGCCAATCCGCTCCAAGAGCAGGTCGTGCAAGGCATCTCTATCCATGTGTCATCCGAGCCTTATACTTAATACTTGACAACTAGAATCTACAGTCTTCTCCTCGCGTAGCAACTCCTGCACGACACGGGCCTTGAAGGCGGAACTGTATTGCTGTCTCATCGTGGTCTAGTCTACCACCTATAAGCACCTCCTTTCACTGTCCAGATTCCTGGGTCCACTATAGCCGCGAGACGGCCGAGGTCCTGCTCGCGGAGATCGGGACGGACAGGGGGCAGTTCCCCTCGGCGGCGCACCTGGCCTCGTGGGCGGGCATGTGCCCCGGCAACCACGAGCGCGCGGGCAAGCGCAAAGGCGGCAAGACGCGCAAGGGGTCGCGCTGGTTGCGCGCGACCTTGGTCAACGCCGCAAGCCCATCGATGTCGCGCGCCTGGAGCGCGACGATTGCCGCGCGTTCTTGGGATGTCATGCCTGCCCCTTCGTCCCGTCACCCGATAGCACCGCGTCTACCTCTATATATAGTATGCTTGCAGGCGGCAAAAGGTTTGATGAACTCAAGAACAAAAGGCAAGGCGCGGGTACGCGCACGGCACGGCACGGTGGGGGCCGTGGTTCTGGTGGCGCTGGTGATGGTCGTCGGTGTCGCCGTCGCGCGTCGCCCGGATGCGCATCCTGTCCCGCGGACCATCGCGCTGGCCGATTCGCCCTCCGGGCTGGTGATAGACGCGCGAACGGGCCGTGCCTTTGTCTTGGGCGACGGCTATGGCCCGTTCGGCTACCGTGGCAACGTCACGATGTTGGACCTGGCGAGCGGGGCGTCACTACGGACCGTGCCCGTTGGCCGCGTTCCGGCGGAGATGCTGCTCGATCAGCGGGCAAACCGCCTGTTGGTGACCGATCCCGCTGCGAGTACAGTGAGCATGCTCGACGCGTCGAGCGGTCGTCTCCTCCACACCGCTATCGTTGGCGCTATGCAACAGGGGGTGCAGCGCATCGCGGTCGATACCGTAACTCATCGCATCTTCGTCTCCACCATGACGCTCAAGGGCCAACTCCCGTTCGGTGGTCGTGTGCGGGTCCTTGACGCGCGCACGGGCATCATCGTAAACACCGTTGCGGCCGGCGGCGGGGCCTTGATCGTCGACGATCTCACCGGACGCGTCCTTGTCGAGGGCATCGGCGCCGGTGTGAGCATGCTCGACGCGCGCACCGGGCGGGTGCTGCGGGTTATCCCTCTGGCCGCGGGTTCCCTGGCCGTCGATCGGCGGTCAGGGCACATCTTCGTTGCGTCCGCGACGCGGCTGAGCATGCTCGACGCGCGCACCGGGCAGGTCCTGCATACCACCAGCATGGGCATGGCGACAACAAACCTGCTTCTCACGGTGGACGAGGCGGATGAACGCGTCCTGGTCCGCGACGATGTCCGTTATCCGCCCTATAGCGGCACGGTCCGCGTCGTCGACGCGCGCCATGGCACGCTCATCAGCACCGTCGCCGTCGGGAGCCCAAGCAGTCCCGGCGGCGTCGCCATTGACGGCAGCTATGGGCGCGCCTTCGTCGCCAATAGTCCCGCCGGCACGGTGAGCATGCTGGATGTCCGCCGCGGGGTCGTGCGGAAGACTATCGCCGTCGGCGCGCATCCCGTCATGCTTGCCGTGGATGAGCGCCGGAGGCGACTCGTGTGCATCAGCGCGAGCCTCTTGAGCGCCGGGAGCGCCACGAGTCCCGGCCGGATGAGCGTGCTGGATGTCCGTAGCGGCGCCGTCCTGTCATCGGTTACCATTGGCTGGGGGCCGACTGCGGTGGCCCTGGACGAACGCATGGGGCGCGCTTTGATTGCCAATGTTGGCGGCGTCATGCGACTCCCGGACACCTGGGCCTGGGTCCCGCCGTGGCTGCGAGGGTGGCTGCCCTTTCTGCCGCCGCCGGAGTCCCGCACCCGTCTCGTCCCTGGAAGCGTGAGCATGGTCGATATCACGCGGTAGCGCCAGCGTCTCCGTCGCGGCGCGCATCCATCATTGCGACCGCTCTGGCGATCATCGGCGCGCTACAGCGTCAGAACCGCCCGCTGCCGATAGCGCCTCGGCGGCCCACAGATGGAGGTCGCCGCGGTAGCGGAACAGCGGCCGGGCGGTCGAGCGCAGGACGGCGCGGATGGGGCCGTTCAACTCGTCCAGGGTGCTCCAGCGCGCCGCGCGGATCTCGTGCGTATCCAGCGGGCGGACGGTCCGGTCGGTCGTCGCGGCGCTCAGCACATGGGTGGTCCAATCGACGCCATCGTCTCCCACGGTGAAGCGGACGGCGATGCGCAGCAGGTAGCGTTGCACCTGGGCGTGGAGGCCGGTCTCTTCCAGCGCCTCGCGCAGGGCGCCCGCCTCCATCGGCTCGTCGGGACGCAGCGCCCCACCGGGGACGCGGAACGCGCCAGGCGGGTAGCTGGGCTTGGCAATCACGGCCAGTCGCGCGCCGTTGAACACGAACACGGTGACATCGTGGGCGCGCCGGTCGCGCTGGCTGGCCCGGATCATGGCCAATTCTTGAGGCGTGATCTCATACGCGGCCCGGACCTCGCGGGGCGTCCCAAAGCGCGCCTCGGCGGCAGCGATAATGGCAGGGGTGACGTACATGCTTCTATGGTACCACCAGAGACCGCCTCCCCTCTCCCGCAGCAGGGAGAGCCGGTTGGGCTGTCGGCTCCGCGGAGCCGACAGCCCAACCCGCATGGGGCGGGGTTGAGGGTCTCCTACCGTCCCAGGCCGCTGAGCATCTTGGGCATGCGGCCGCCGGAGATTTGCTTCATCATCTTCTGCATCTGCTTGAATTGGTTGAGCAGCGCGTTGAGCTCCTGCACGCTGGTACCGCTGCCGCGCGCGATGCGCCGGCGCCGGCTGGCGTCGAGGACGGAGGGATTGCGGCGCTCCTCGCGCGTCATGGAGTTGATGATGGCTTCGACGCGCTTGAGCTGGTTGTCGTCGACCTGCGGCATGTTGGCGCCCTTCACCATGTTGCGCATGCCGGGGATCATCTCCATGATCTGGCTGAGCGGACCCATCTTCTTGATCTGCTGCAACTGCTGAAGGAAGTCCTCCAGGTCGAAGCCGCCCGTGCGCAGCTTGCGCTCCATGTCCTCGCTCTCGCGCTCGTCGAAGCTGGCCTCGGCCCGCTCGATCAAGGAGAGCATGTCGCCCATGCCCAAGATGCGCGAGGCCAGGCGGTCGGGATAGAACTGCTCCAACTGGTCGGGCTTCTCGCCGACGGAGAGGAACTTGAGCGGGATGCCCGTCACCGAGCGGATGGAGAGGGCCGCGCCGCCGCGGGCGTCGCCGTCGACCTTGGTCAGGATCAGGCCGGAGAGCGGCACGCGGGCGTTGAACTCCTCGGCCACGCGCACGGCGTCCTGGCCGGTCATGGCGTCGGCGATCAGGATGACCTCGGTCGGGTTGACGCGCATGCGGATCTGCGCCACCTCGTCCATCATGTCCTCGTCGATATGCAGGCGGCCGGCCGTATCCACGATGATGACAGAATTGCCATTGGCCCGGCCGTGCTTCACGCCGTTCTCGGCGATGTCGATGGGACTGTTGGTCGGCGCTTCAGAGTAGACCGGGATGTTGAGGCCCTTGCCCAGCGTGACCAACTGGTCGATAGCCGCGGGCCGGTAGACGTCTGCCGCCACGAGCAGCGGCTGCACGCCCTGCTTGCGCAGCCAGAGGGCCAGCTTGGCCGAGGTGGTGGTCTTGCCGGAGCCTTGCAGGCCGACCAGCATGATCACGGCGGGCGAACGGCTGGTATAGTCCAGCTTGCCCGGCTCGCCGAGCATGGCCACCAGCTCCTCGTTGACGATCTTGATGACCTGCTGCGCCGGCGACAGGCTTTGCAGCACCTCCGCGCCGGTGGCGCGCTCCTTGAGACGCTTATTGAAATCCTTGACCAGCTTATAGTTGACGTCCGCTTCCAGCATGGCCATGCGGACCTCTTTGAGCGCGGCGTCGATGTCGGCCTCGCTCAGCTTGCCCTTGCGGTTCATGCCGCTGAAGACGCCCTGCAGGCGATCGGTTAAATTCTCAAACATCTGTCAGTCGTCTCTCATATATCTGTTGGTAGTCTTTACTCGGGATCGAAGAGCGCGTCGACAAAGCTGCGCGGGTCGAACGGCGCGAAGTCCTCGACCCGTTCCCCGGTGCCCACGAACTTGATCGGCACGCCTAACTCGCGCCGCACGGAGAACGCAACGCCGCCCTTGGACGTGCCGTCAAGCTTGGTCAGGATCACGCCGGTGACGCCCACGGCCTCACGGAAGGCGCGCGCCTGCAGCAAGGCGTTCTGACCACTGGTCGCGTCGAGCACCAGCAACACCTCGTGTGGCGCGGTGGGATCGACCTTCTGGGCCACGCGCTGGATCTTCTTGAGCTCTTCCATCAGATTAAACTTGGTGTGCAGGCGTCCCGCCGTGTCGACGATGACGTCGTCCATGCGACGGGCGCGGCCGGCCTCCATGGCGTCGTAGACCACCGCGCCGGGGTCGGCGGAGTAGTCGTGGCTGATGACCGGGACGTTCAGGCGCTCGCCCCACACCTTGAGTTGCTCCACGGCCGCCGCGCGGAACGTGTCGCCGGCGGCGATTAGCACGCGGCGGCGGTTGGTCTCCAGGAAGTATGCCAGCTTGGCGATGCTGGTCGTCTTGCCGACGCCGTTGACCCCCACGACCTCGATCACGCGCGGGCCGGGACTGACCTCGACCAGGCCGATACCCTCGGAGCCGCCCATCATGTCGACCAGTTGCTCGCGCAGGATGGCGGTCAGCTTGGAGGCGTCGACGATATGTTCGCGCTCCACGCGCAGCTGCAACCCCTGCACCACCTCGTTTGTGATGCTGACGCCAAGGTCGGCGCGCACCAGCAGCTCTTCGAGTTCGTCCCACAGGTCGTCGTCGATCACCTCGGTTGTAAACAGATTTGTGACCTGCTTGAAGACGCTCTGGCGGGTCTTCTCGAGGCTCTGGCGGAAAGGGTTAAGGTTGCGCAGACGGTTAAACATTGGCGCCTCGGCTCCGGGAGATTATCGCATGACCCTGGTGGTCTCTTTGAGAGTATATCATTCCATGTCACCCACACCATGCGGGGGCACGGTCTATGAATTCCATCGACCCGATCCGGCGTATCGCGAGATATACTGCACCCTGTAGAGGTCAAGGTCTTACCCGCTCTCCCAATCGCTCCCAATGAGGTGCACGACGATCACAGTGTGGGCAGATTAAGTATGGCTGACGACAAGCACGCGCGCATCGTCGATCTCGAGTCGGACGACGCCATCACGGCGGTTCTGGAGCAGGACCGCATGTGGGCCGCTTACGCCCTATGCGACCTGGAGCCGCCCCACCGCGCCTATGCCCGCTACGTCGGCGTCATACGCGACGGTCCCGCCACGGCCGTCCTGCTCCTCTACGCTCCGCCCGGCTTCACGTCGCTGTCCGCCTATGGGAACGCAGTCGACGCAGCGACGCTGTTCGCGCGGGCGCCCCGCCTGCCGGCGGCCGCGGTCTTCCTCTCGCGCCGCGATGCTTTGCCCGCATTGGCGACGCGCTACCGCATCGACAAGGAATGGACCATGCTGCGCTTCGCCGTCACGCCCGCGACGCTGCGTCCGTCGCATCATCTCGATGTCGATGTCCGCCCGCTCTCCCCCGCCGACCTGCCCGAACTGCGCCGGCTCTACGCGCTCTGGCCCGAGACGGTCTTCACGCCCCTGATGCTGGAGTACGGCGTCTACTACGGGGCCTACGTCGACGACAGGCTTGTCGCCGCCGCCGGGACGCACGCCTACGCGCCGCGCTACCGCATCGCCATGATCGGCAACGTGTTCACGCATCCGGCCCACCGCGGACGGGGACTGGCGACGGCCACGACCGGCGCCGTCGCCGCGGCGCTCATCCGCAAGGGCGTCCGTGACATCGGGCTCAACGTGCGCGACGACAACGCGCCCGCCATCACGACCTACGCCCGCCTGGGCTTCTCGCTGCACACTGCCTTCGCCGAGGGCGATGCGGTCATGCGCGAACAGGTATCCAGAGAATAACGCCCTCATTCATCGGTCGAGATACGCCCCTCTTGCTGGGCCAATCGGGCCAGCGCATCTTGGAGCATGGCCTCAACCTGTGCCGCCCGTTCCTCGGCGGCGATACGAGCCTCCTGTTCGGCGATGCGCGCCTGCTCCGCCGCGATGCGCGCCTGCTCCGCCGCGATGCGCGCCTGCTCCGCCGCGATGCGCGCCTGCTCCGCCATGATGCGGTCGAGACGTTCGTCCTCGGGGGGGCGGATCGGCATGCCGTTCGTCGGATCGATCACCCGTAGGTAAGTCGCGGCCAGCCTGTTTGCATCAGCCGCCATGGCCATCGGCCGCAGTTCCGTGCGCATCAGCGGGCTCATGATTCCCCCGCTCGACAACACTGGCAATGGACGGAAGCCTGTGTCCCCGACCTGCCGCTCATATCCCTGGAAACGCGGCGAAATCTGCCCGTTGGGGTCGTAGATGTAGTACTCCCTCGCGCCCAACTCGGCATACAGCCGCCGTTTGCCCTTCGGCCGGTCGCTCAGGTCCTCCGCTACCGTGCTTGGCGAGGTGATCTCGAACACGATGTCGGGGAACTTCCCCTTGAGCCACGTCTTCCAACTCGATGGACCCGGTGGCGGCACGTCCAGAGCCACGTAGACGTCGGGCGAGACGTGGTCCAGTCCGCTGCGCTCGTTGTAGTACATTAGTTGGTTGCCGGCGACCGTCACGTTCGTCCGCTCCTGCGCCTGAAAGAGGTAGCGCAGCGCGAACATAAGGTCGATCATCTGGACCTGATTCTCGTTCGTCTCGGCCATCGGCTCACCGTCGCTTCCAGGAAACGTCGACCAGTCGATCTCTTTCCGCACCTCTGTCGCATCCGTCGTCATCGCGCATCTCCCCTCCGTTCGCGGCTCGCGCCACCGTTTTGTCACCAGTGTAGCAGGCAATGCGCAAACTCTCCCGCAGTGGACAAGGCGGTTGCCCAAAAGCAACGGAATGGGGTATTGTGGAGATGGGAGGCTTGACCCAACGATACCTGACCGCGGGCGGACCATACTTTATACTGATAAGGGCGGTCAGCGTGACTGACGCGGCGTGGAACACGCCGTGCGACCACCGCTAGTGCGCGTTACCCCGCTTTCTACCGTCTCATCCCCGACATACCCTGCCGTTGTTACCGACCGTCGCGCAAGTGAAAGGATCGTCTGATGGTCTTTCCGCCGAGTCGCACGATACCCTTGCAATCCCTGTCGGAAGAACCCACCCCGCACGACGGGTCCCACGATGAGACCGCCTCGGACCGGCGCGGCGCCACTGCCCGCGCCATCGTCGACCTGATCGACGCGGTCGGCAATGTCCGCGACGGAGACCACCTGCAATGCCTCAGCTTCCTGGCCCAGGAGTTCCGCCTGCTGACCGAGCCCTATCTGGTGTTCGGCACGATAGACGACGCGCCGCCACGGCCCCACTCGCTGCTCCTGGAAGGCCACTTCTATACCCTGTTGAGCGAAGGTGTCCTTGACCTCGATGGCACGGGACGGCTACGCCTGCGCCGCGACCTCTTCACCCTGCCCTCGTCCGGCCTGGCCAATCGCCGGTTGTCGGCGCTGGCCGCGCTCTCGCCCTATGAGTGCCTGGTCTTTGCCGCGGCGGTGCGGCGCCTCACTCGCGATGGTTGCTACGCGGGCAGCCGACGCCACGACGATGCCTTCCGCGCCACCGTCGAGCTCTACGTAACTGGCGAGCAAGAGTCCTACAGCCCCGACCCGGAGGCTATCTGCGCCGCGCGTCAGCGCCTGTTGCCGACGGGTCCGCTGTCATTCATCGCGACGCCCCAATAAATCCGCGCTCAATCCCATCCTCGCCTCCCCAGGGGCGGCCGGCTCCGTGCCGGCCGCCCCTGGGGTTTGTGCGGAGTGACTGACGAATGACGAACGAACTCACCTATCCTTTGCCCGGTCAGGAGCGGCCGGCTCCCGACGCGGAGCGGGTGCAGGGACACCTGCTGGCCTGGTTCGACATCCATGGGCGCGCGCATCTGCCCTGGCGCCGCACCCGCGACCCCTACGCCATCCTCGTCTCGGAGATGATGCTCCAGCAAACCGGCGTGGAGCGCGTGCTGCCCAAGTACCAGGCCTGGCTGGAGCGATTTCCCACCCTGGAGGCCCTGGCCGCCGCGCCGCGCTCCGAGGCCATTCGGCTGTGGGCCGGCCTGGGCTACAACAGCCGTGCCGTGCGCCTGCAAGACATCGCCCGCCAGGCCGTCACCGCGTACGGCGGCCGCCTGCCCGCCACGTTGGCCGACCTGCGGGCGCTCAAGGGCATCGGCCCCTACACTGCGGGGGCCGTGCTCTGCTTCGCCCATGAGCAGGACGTCGCCTTCGTCGACACCAACGTGCGGCGCGTACTGGGACGTATATTCCTGGGTCCCGAAGGCGAGGCGCCGCCGCCGACCGAGCGCGAGCTGTACGACCTGGCGGAGCGCGCGCTGCCGCGCGGGCGGGCCTGGCCGTGGTATCAGGCCCTGATGGACCTTGGCGCCACGATCTGCACCGACGGCAAGCCGGCCTGCCTGGTCTGCCCGCTGTCCGAAGACTGCCGCGCCGCCTTTCGCGCGGGGCGCGTAGCGCGCGAGGGCAGCGCCACCTACAAGCCCAAGCGGCCACAGGGACCCTGGCAGGGCTCCGCGCGCTACTACCGCGGCCGCATCGTCGCCGCGCTGAGCGGCCTGCCGCCTGGCGCGCACATGACGCTTACCGACCTGGCCGCCGGGATACAGCCGCCTCAGACTCAAGATGGGCCGGAGCAAGGGCAACCGCTCGACCCTGAGCGGCTGCGCGAGCTCGTCGCGCGCCTCGCCGCCGACGGGCTCGTCACCCTGCACGAGGCTCCCGACGGCACACCAGAGGTCGCGCTGCCGGAGTAAGTCTATCGCAAGCCGCCGACCAGCGCGCGGCGTACGTTACGTTAACGCCGCAGCCGGTCCAGCATGTCCTGACTGCGCTCACCGACGCTCTCGAGCGTGTCCTTCAAGTTCCCGCACGTCCAAACGAGCCGCGTAGCGCGCTCCAAACCATCGTCGCTGTCGGCAGAGATGAACCACCCCGCCCGCTCGTCGCCATCGATTATTAGCAGGTAGGCCTTGTCGTCAGGGCTGGAGAAGCGGAGCTGTCGGTCATCCGGCGAGCCGTGTGTTGCCGGTCCCTCGTGGAAGTGACGGCGTAGCGTGGCAAGGTCGTCCGCCGTCAGCGCATCGGTCTGCGCCATGAGCAACAGGCCCTCGCGGTCGTCCGACTCTAGCAAGGCCTTGCCGTAGTCCCAGAGCCGCGTGTAGACCCAGGTCGAGAAGCGGTCGGCGCACACAGTCCATTTCGTCGGGCGTTGCCATCGCTCCTCGCCGACATAGACCGGTGGGTCGTCGCCCGCATCGAGCGCTACCGCCCAGCGACACACGGACTGATTCTCGACGAGCACGGTGAGCAGCAGCAGCATAGCGATACGACCCTCGGCGCCCTTGACGCCCTCGACGCCGTGCATCTGCTCCGGTCTCTCTATTTCCTCGCCCAGTTCATCCAGGCTCGTGGGATGGTCATCGTTGCTATAGAAGGCCAGCACCGCGACGGCATCCTCCAGGCTGTACCATCCTCGAACGGCGCAGGGAAGTCGTATGCCAATGTCCCGCTCGCGCTCATCGAGTGTCCTTCGCGCGGTTGGTGACGGCTCGAGCCGATACTCCCGGTGATTGAGGAGCGCGACCGCCTCCCAATGGTACCTTAAGGTCATGTGATTGATGCTTTCCAGCTTGTCGGCATGGTCGTCGGTGTCGAACCGCACCTTGCGTTTGCCCTAGCATAGGATTCCGCATGCTCTATGATAGCATTGCGCATGGCATCCGGCCCTGGCCCGATGGCCCGATATGCGGTGATAGCGCGATGACCAGTGATGGTGAAGGGTAAGGTAGGAGCGATGGAAGCGATCGTCGACGGCGTGCGGCTCTTTTATCTGCCGGTGGGCGCGGAGGGCAACTATCCGCTGATCGTGCTGCACGGCGGGCCGGGACTCGACCACACGGAGATGCACCCCTGGCTCGACCCGCTGGGCGACACCTTCCGGCTGCTCTACGTGGACCTGCGCGGCCACGGGCGCTCCGAGCGCGTCGACCCGGCCACCCTCTCGCTGGGGCGCTACGCCAAGGACGTGAGTCTGCTCGCGGCGGCCCTTGGCCTCTCCGCCTATGCCGTGTTGGACCACTCCTACGGCTCCTTCATCGCACTGGCGCACGCCGTCGAGCGGGGCGACGCCTCGCACTACATCATCAGCAGCGGCTCGGCCAGCATGAGCCGCTCGATGCGCGAGGTCGAGGATAACCTGGCCCGCTTCGAGCCGGTGGAACTGCGCGAGAGGGTCACGGCGTCCTGGGCGCGCGAGCCCCACGTCACCACGCCCAAGGATGTCGCCGAGGTGATGGAGCAGCAGATGCCCTTCCACTTCGCCAGCGTCGACGGCGACGCCTACCGCCGCTACACCGACCACGAGCGGGAGGGGCACGCGGTCTACGCGCCGGGACCGCTGGCCTACGCCGCGACCCATGAGTACGCCATCGAGTACGAGGACCGGCTCGGTACGATCCGGCGTCCCACTTTGATCCTGGCCGGCGCGCACGACCGCACCACCACCGCGCGCGCCGCCCGCGACCTGCACGCGGGCATCCCCGGCAGCGAATTGGTCATCTTCGAGCACTCCGGCCACATGACCTACGTCGAGCAGCCCGAGGACTACTTTGCGGCCGTGCGCGACTTCTTTCAGCGGCGCCTATGAATCGGCGCTCTATTTCACGGCTCCCATGGTCAGGCCGCGGACGAGGGCGCGCTGCGCCGTCCAGCCGGCGATGAAGACCGGCGCGATAGCCACGGTCGAGGCCGCGGAGAGCTTGGCCCAGAAGAGCCCCTCGCTGGAGACGAAGCCCGTGATATAGACCGGTAGCGTGCCGGCGTTGGGACCCGTCAGGTTGAGGGCCAGGAAGAACTCGTTCCAGGCGAAGATGACGCAGAGCAGGCCCGTGGCGGCAAGACCGGGCGCGGCAAGGGGCAAGATGACTGATCTCAGCGTGCGCCCGAAGTGGCCCTGCATGACGAGCAAGCCTTCACGCTGACGGAGATTCATCAGTTGGCGGCCACCTATCTTGGCCTCGACACCATGGGGTCGCGGTCCGAGCGGTCGCATCTGGCGGTCGCCATCGGAGGGATTGTGTTCAGCAGCTTCTGGTCGAGTGCCATCGCGCACCTCACGATCCACGCCGGTTCGACCTACAACCTCATCCTGCGCCCTCATGGCGAGGACCTTGGCAGCGAGCAGGACATCCTGCGCTCCTTCGTCGACCGCGCGCACAGCCTGTACGGCGTCATCCTCGCGCCGGCCCAGGGACTCTATCGCGGCCCGTCCGCGCGCCAGATGATGATCCGTCGCGATCTGATCAGGCAATTGCAGGAGGCTGATGTCCCGGTCGTCTTGCTCGACCGCTGGCTGACCGATGACGACCAGCATGCGCTGCTGACGCGCGCGCCCGTCGTGTCGTTAGACCATTACGACGCGGGGCGCAAGGCGGTGCGCAAGCTGTGCGAGGCGGGGCACTCCCACATCGGCGTCCTCCTCGACGTGGAACACGACCAGGTGCAGCAGCAACGGCGCCAGGGCATCCTCGACGAGCTGCAAGCGCAGGGTCTCAACCCGGATCGCCGGCTGATCATCTCCGGGACGACGGGACCAAACGCCGACAGCACGGCACTGGGCAATAGCCCCTTTGGCTATCACGGTATTCGCATGAACGCGAGCGTTTTAGTAGGAGGGCGGGCTGGCGTTCCGACCCCAACCGCGGTGCTCTGCACCACGTCGTATGCCGCGATCGAAGCGTACACGGCTATCGTGCGCGACCAGCAGCTAGCGATCCCCGGCGATATCTCGTTGCTTGGATTCGACGATGTGGGCGAACTGCGGCGCCTGGGCATCTCCCGTGTTCCGTATCATCCGCGCGATGCCGCCGTTTACGCGTTCGACAAACTCGAGGACTACTACGATCCCTCTCGCAAGGCGCACGCGCATCGCGATCATCTCTGGCACGTTAGCTACGCGGACAGTGATTGGGCTATCTCGTCCCACGAGGAGCCCGGTACAGTCAAGGTCATGTCCGGCGGGCGCCCGCGGTAACGGGGTGCGTGTTCAGTTCGTTGCATCCAGGATGGTGACGGTCGGCTTGATGTGGCGCCAGTGATGTCCTGGGCGTGTCACGAAGGGGAGGCGCTGGCGCAGCCACCCTGGCGCCCAGGCCCACGGATCGATATCCGGCACGTCGATCGTCCCCCCGCCCGCCACGACGATCACGTGGCCCGTGCGCTCGTCGACGGCGAGGCCATGCGGGTCCACCCCCACGGAGATGGTGCGCAGCACCTGCCCGCTTGCCGCATCCAGCACGCTGACGCTGCCGGCGCCAGCCGGGGCATAACCACTAGTGTATGCCGTGTCCGGTTGCATGGTCAGCGGTCCGCGGCTCAGGACGTAGACGCGTCCCCGCTGCTCATCGACCGCGCCCATCAGCGGATTCAGCCCGATATCGACGCTGTGGATGATCGCGCCGCCTGACGCGTCCAGCATGAACACCGTTCCCACTCCGCCGTAAAACGCGAGGCCATTGTGTTCCTCGATAGCGAACACGTGGTTGGCGCGCGTCGCCACGCCCGCCCACACGACCCCGCCCGTGTCTTGTCCGCGCCGTAGCACCACCATCTGGCGCACACGGTTGGTCCGCGCGTCCAGCGTGTAGATGCGGTCCAGCGGAGGAGACGATGTAATATCGTCATGCACCGGGACAAAGACGCGGTTCGTCCGCACAGCGACAAGAGGTGTGGACGGCAAGCCCTGGAAGCCCACAACGGACAGCACGCGGCCGGTCCGTGTGTCCCAGACCCACATCGTCTGCCCACCAGGTCTGTCGCTCCCAATCGATACATAGGCGCGATGGATCTGCTCATTCACGAGAGGAACTTGGGGTTGTGAGAAGACGTCGACCGTCGGAGCGACGGCCGCGCCTGTGCGCGTGTCCACGACGACGACGTATTCGACTCCTGTAAAAAAAGCCCGATGTGTCACAGTGTCCTGAGGCGTGGACGCCATGACGGCGCGCGCGCAGGGAGTGGTCAGCGGCCCCATGTTCGGCCAGTGGTCCTCCACGTAGCCATGGCAGAAATAGGAGGGGTTCGGTGCAACGCGCGTCGTCGTGACATGGCCATCGCGGGGATCAAGCACCCACGTACGGATTGTCCCGAACTGAGCGGCGACGATCGACTCTGGTTGGGCGGTCACGACGACGTGACCACCGCGGGCATCGACCATTACATCCGTCGGCGGATAGTCCAGGAGGACAACACTGACGAACGCAGTGGCCTTCTGGTCACGCACGATTACCACGCCGACCAGCCCACACATTCCCAGCACAACGACGGCCATTGCGACGCGCCTGCGCATCAATGGTCTACCGCTCACGTTTCGTTCACGGCGCTATCTTCCACCCACGAGTTGTGACCAACGCGGGCGGGACATCAGCGCAAACGCGCCTCGCCAATGCACCCTCCATCAGAAACCTGTCAGGATGCTCGCGCTGGCAGGCGTCGTGTACAGCGTCCTGTGTTGCCCGCTGGCCGCACGCCCCCCATTGCTAAGGACAACCGCTCGCCCGGCTTGTTCGTCGATGGTCATCAAGATGGGCCGCACACCGACCGTTACCGTGTGCAGGACGCCTCCATCATGGGCGTCAAGGATGCTGACGTGCCCGCGACCCGTGAAGACCGACATATCTCCGGGCTGAAAAGGTGGACGGATCGAGCCCGCTGTTGCGATGAAGACGCGCTGGCGGCGCGTATCGACCAGGACGGGGCCAAAGGACCGACCAACCGCGCCAGCGCCAATCCGCACCGTGCGGATGGCCGTCCCATCGCGGGCATCGAGCACACTCACCGTCCCATCCCGTGAGTTAGACACAAACACCCGGCCGCCAGGCTCATCAACCACGGGCGCGTCAGGCCCGAGGCCTTGCTTGGTCTCATCCATATATCCCTCGATCAGCCCACGGCCGATGCCGACGGCGCGCACTAGTCGCCCGCTATGCGTGTCGACGATGCGCACCACGCCAGCGACACTATCCAGGACGAACAGGCGCGCGGTGCATTCGTCCACGCGGGCGATACCCGCCGTGGGTACCGTAATGCGGCGTAGCACAGTGCCGCTCCCCGCATCGAGCATGATAACGCGGCGGTCGGTTGTGACGAAGACGTGGCCGGAACCCTGATCCACGACGACAGCTCCGAAAGAGCCATCGCGCGGGAAGGTCACGCGGTGCAGGACGGCGCCTGTGCGGGCGTCAAGTATCCGCAACGTCGCATCGACGTTGCCGACAGCCCCCTCGTTCGTGACAATGAAGGCCCGCCCGCGACGCTCGTCGACCACAATCGGTCCGCCGTCCAGGCCAGCGGCGACCGTGCGCACCAGGGCGCCCGTCCGTGCGTCGAGCACGGCAAGCCCGTCCAATCCGCTCACGAATACCCGACCGACGCCATCGGCAACCGTCGGCAATGCGGGCGCCGACAGCGCCAGCGACACGCTGCGCAGGAGATGTCCGGTGCGTGAGTCCAGCGTGCTCAGGATCTTCTGACCGAGGACGAAAACCCGACCTGTGCGGGCGTCCGCCACGATGTCGTCGGGGTTGCCCGGCACGGCGACTGTACCCAGGATATGTCCATCGGCTGCGTCGAGGATGCTGACGCCGCGCGGGCCGGGCACGAAGACGCGAGCGTCGCGGCATCGAGCGCCAGCGTGGCATAGCTTGACGCCGGAATAACCGTGAACCTGCCCGTCCGCGGGTCGAGCATACCCACGCGCCCGGCGTCGATCATGCAACTGGCGCCATCGCTGCGCGCGTCAAGCGACGCAATAAACGCACGTCCCGTGCGCGCATCCAGGGCAACGTCCTCGGAGCAGACGCGGCCCAATGACACCGTCTGAACATGGAACCTGTTGCTTGTGTGATCGACCGCGACGGGATTGAGCGATGCCGCCAGCAGCAACATGAATAGTGGGCGACGATGCATGACCAGGGTCTCCTCCACGGCTGGCGTCTCGATAAGCGTCTGAGAGCAACCGACGGCATACTCCACATACCTGCTCTAACGTGTCACGCATCCAAAAGGATACAGCCGCCAGCCCCTGGCCTTCCTGGCAGAACGTTCGGGGCTAGCGTAGCGCGTTAACGATGCTAGGGCTAGCGTAGCGCGTTAAAGATGCTGACGCTATTCCCCGTGGCGTTGATGACAATAACCTGCCCCGTCCGTTCGTCGACGACGATACTCGAAGGTTGCATGGCCAGCGGCAGCGTGCGCAGGACCGCTCCGGTCGCGCCATCGAGAACGCTTACCCCTTGGGCTGAGGCGACGTAGAGCCGTCCGGTGACGGTGTCCACCGCCATGCCCATCGTATGAGATCCCACGGTTATGGTCCGCAGCAGCGCCCCGCTGCGCGCGTCGAGCTCGCTGATGTTGCTGTCCCCGTGCACGAATTCGGTGAATCCGGCGAGCACAAAGACCCGCCCCGACCGCTCGTCGGCCACGATGGCGCGCGGCATCGCGCCGACCATCGCCGTCCCGATCACCCGCCCGCTGGCTGCGTCGAGCACATCCGCCTCCGACGGCTCGGAACTCTGCCAGACGACGAACACATGCCCGAGCCGTGTGTCGACGGCGATCTGGCCGAGATGGGCCCCGACGCGGATCGAGCGCACGATGCGGCCGTCCGCCGCCGCGAAGACGTGGATGCCGCTGTACTCGTAGCCCGCGACGTAGACCCGACCGTCGCGCTCGTCCACCGCCATGGCGTCGAGCGGAGGGGTGGACGACAGCACCTCCGTGGTGTGCAGGACCGCTCCGGTGCGCCCATCCAGCACACGCAAGCTCTCGCCATCGATTACAAACGCGTGTCCGGCCCGTTCGTCGACCGCCACCTGGAGAGGACGATAGCCGACGCTGACCGTGCGCAGGGCGGGGATCAGGCTCCCGTTGGGCCGACCGGAGGGGCAGCCGGCGGCGAGCACGCTCACGATGCTCGAGGGGAAGTGGACGTCATTACGCGTCGTAGGCCCACGATCCGCGACGAAGACGCGCGCCGTACGGGCATCGACGGCGATACTCGCGGGATTGGTCCCCACGCGCATGGTACAGAGGACCCGTCCCTGTATTGGGTCGAGCACGCTGACCGTTCCGGGGACGGGCCTGGCCCCGCCCGGCGCATCCGTGGGGTCGGGATCAGGAGGGCGATTGAGGTTGAGCACGAAGACGAGGCCCGTGCGCTCGTCTACCACCGCGCTCACGGGCGTATTGCCGACGGTAACGATCCGCGCGGTCGGCGGCATGGAAATAGTGGTGCGCGCATCTCCAACGTGACCTTGGGGAGCAGTCGCTGCGAACAAGACAGCCGCGACAGAAACCACTGCAGCTACACTATAAGTCATGAACCGGCGATCCGGTTTCAGGTTATCGCTGCCCATAGAACCCGATTCCCATTCTCTGCACCGTCTTTAAGACTGGCTGGCCATCCAGACCATGCTCACGAGTTGCTGGCGCGGCGTCGCAATGATAAGCGTGCGCACGCGGCCGGTCGCCACGTCGACCGAGCGGATCTCATCGACCGCATTTGTGTTGAGCGGCGCGATGCGCAGATAGGCGACGTTGCGGCCGTCGGGAGCCCAGGCCATGTTGCGCAGCGAGGTTGACAGCGTCGAGTGGACAAGCGCTGTCCGGTGTTTTCCTTGCGCGTCGGCGACGGACAAGACATCCTCGGCCACATAGTCGTGAGGCGAACCAGCTATTGGGGCTAGTTCTGTGGCGAGATAGGCCAGCATCGCGGACGCGGGGGAAAACTGCACATCGTTCACATTGATCACCGTGCCGAGCAGCGGTTCCACGCGCCCCGTCGCCACGTCGATCGCGACATTATAGCCGGCGCGGCCGCTGTACGCTACGGCGGCGAGGGTCCGTCCGTCGCTGGAAAAAGATAGGCGTCCGACGCCATCGACGCCGAGTTGCGCGTTGGTCGCGAGTTGGCGCGGGGGTCCGCCATTGTAGTGAACCAGCCAGATACCGTCGGGCTTACCTCGCGGCGCGGGCGGGTAGAGGGGATAGCCAAGCGGCTGCACAATGGCGTAGGCGATGGTGTAGCGGTCGGGCGACCACGCGACGGTCCCGATTTGATAGCTGCCGGTCGGACCGGGGCGGGGCGAGGACGTTGGGAGGAGCCGGTGCAGGTCGCTCCCATCGCTGTTGACGAGCCATAGGCCACGCTCCCGCTCGGCCAGCGCAACGTAGCGGCCATGCGGCGAGGGAGCGACGGCCGTGTAGTCAGGGAGCTGCCGGATGAGGACGCGCGGCGCCTGCATTGGCTGGGCGGCGAACAGGGTCACGCCCGGCTCACCAGGCGCCCGTCCGGTGAACAGGAGGGGTCCATCCACTGAGGAATCGGCACGCGGCGCTGTCACCGCGACCGAGACAGTCTGCCGATCCAACGGCATTAGTAGAGCCGCGATGGCGACCAGAGTTGTAAGAAGATGTGGTAGTCGTAACCGGCCATGCATAGGCCGCCGTCCCTTCGCTTACGATGTCCGTGCGGTATCGATGATGGTGACGCTGCCATTGCCGCGCGGTGAACCGCTGCTGTTAAGCGGACCCTGGTTGGCCACGATGACGCGTCCCGCCCGCTCATCGACGGCGATAGCGGTGGGGTTTCGACCGGCGGGCAGGGTCCGTTGCACAATTCCGCTCGTTGCGTCAAGGACACTCACGCCAAGACGGCTGGCCACAAAGACGCGTCCGTCAAGCGTGTCCACGGCCAGGTCGATGGCGGCCTCGCCCACCGCAACGGTCCGCAGCAAGAGCCCTGTCCGCGCATCAAGCACGCTCACGCTGCTATCGATCCGATTCAAGACAAAGGCCCGCCCCGTCCGCTCGTCGACAACCACCTTGCCGGGAAAGTTGCCGACAGTGGTGGTGCGTAGGAGTGTCCCGGTGTCCGCGTCGAGCACGCTCACGCGGCCATGTTCATTGAACTGGTCGACGACAAAGAGACGACGCGTGCGTGTGTCCACCGCCACGGGGCCGAGCTGCGCCCCGACGCGGAGAGCGTGCAGGAGCTTACCACTCTGAGCGTCAAGGATGCTGACAACGGTAGGATCGTAGTTGGTAACGACAAGGCGACTGTTGGACCTGCCCTCGATCACCGCAACACTTCCTTCCGAAGGAAGCGCCCCGCGAACACCGGTCTGGAACGTGCGTTGGAGCAGGCCACTGGTGGCATCGAGCACGCTAAGAGAGGCGCCATTCAGCACAAAGATGCGCCCGATGCGATCGTCGACGGCGAGGGAGATAGGATAAACAAGAGCGACCGTGCGTAGCGCCCGGTATGGCGAGGTGGCGACAGCGAGGTGGCGCGGACATCCCGTACCAAAGACGCTTACACTGCCCTGTGTGGCATAACCACCCTTGAAAGGACCCCTATTAATCACAAAGACGCGACCCGTGCGCGCATCTACGGCGACCGCTACGGGCTCGATGCCAACGGCAGCAGTGCATAAGGGCATTCCACGCGCGACATCGAGCACGCTCACCGTCCCGGCTGCGATGATATTACCCTGGTTATCCATGGCACGGTTAACGACGAAGACACGCCCGGTCGAGGCGTCGACCGCAAGCACTCCTGGATTCCAACCTACGGGAATAGTGCGTACCCGCCACTCGTCTTGGCCCTGGGGGATTCCCTGCCGCTGGTTGGACAGCCGATGGGACATAGGGCCAGTCGTGAAGAGGGCGATAGCGCCCCCGATTGCAAGGACGTTGCAAGCCAGGCGCTGCCACCCGGTCCTGCGCCTCCATTCCGTAGCCATCGCCTTTCCTTCCACCATGCCTGAAGGGCCTACGCCGTGGACACGGCTCATGCCTCCCATAGTATGCATTCTAGCTACTATGGCCTCAACCGGTGCGCGGCGGCATCAAAAGACAATGACGCGCCATTCGCCGAGGCGAGGGTGAGATGTCCCGTTCAACCTCGCGCTGGCAGCCAACCGAGGACATCGAACCACTGGTAGCGCGAACTGAGCGGCGAGCGCAAGATCGTATGAACGTGACCGGTCGCGATGTCGACGGCGTGAACCTCGTCGAGCGTGTGCTCATGCGGTCCTCGATCTACTACACGCGACCATGCATAGGCGATGCCGCGGCCATCAGGCGCCCAGATAGGGGCGCCAATCGTGGTGATGTCAGGGATACTGCTCACGAGCGCCCGTGGATGCCGCCCCTCTTCGTCGGCCACATAGAGTGTGGTCACCAATTTACCCTGGTTCGGTCCAGCCTCTGGCTGTTCGTCCACGACGTAGGCAAGCAACGGCGCGGCCGGCGAGAAGGCCGCTCCCACACCACTGTCACGTGTCAGCAGCCGCACGGTCCCCGTCCGACTATCGATCAGGTCGATCTCCACGTCAGTGGCCACGACAAGCGTCCGGCCGTCGGCCGACCACGATAGCCCCTTCACATCGGCCAGTCCGAGATGCATCTGAGCCCCGGTGACGAATTGGCGAGGCGGCCCACCATCGTAGCGCGTGAGCCAGATGCCGGCGTGGTTATCGGGCGGCGGCGCATACCCGAACGACGCCTGCGCCGTGACCTCCTGGTCGACGGCGTAGGCGAGCGTGTAACGGTCGGGCGACCAGGAGATGGCACGAACGGTGAGCTGATACGGAGTCGTGTGCCGACGAAGATGGGGCTGCGGTGGCAGGAGTAAGCGACGCAAACCCGATCCGTCTAGCGCGGCCAGCCACAATCCATGGGCGCCCTCTGCCAGGGCGATGAAGCGCCCGCGTGGCGATAGCGCAAGCGTCAGGTGTGCGGTGGGCAAATCGGGGATCAGAATGTCTGGGGCATGCCCTGGCCGTACGACAAGCAAGGCTCCTCGGGGATCCATGGAATTACGTCCACTAATGGTCACGGCCCCAAGGAGCGGCCTATCCGCTGACATGCCAGCGCGTTCATTCGTGGGGACGACAATGCGGACACTTACACTTATGGCGAAGACAACCGAGAGGGCAAGACAACGTAGCATTATACCTGTACTTGCAGCCACGCAAGACCCGCTCCCCCCTTCACCAAGGCGTACTGCGAGGGGAGGAGTGACACCTGCACGCGCCCGGTTAGGATGTTTAATGTGTGGATCTCGACACGCTGCGTTGTGCCCACGAACAGGATATAGGCCACGTTTTGCCCGTCGGGCGACCATACCACGGTGTAGGGACAGCAGTCACCGGGTCGCGTCGCGTCGTGACCGACAACCCGTTGGTGTCGTCCCTGCGCATCGATCAGGCAGAAAGGTATACTGCCCTCTCGACTGGTGGGACCACAACTCCCGCCTTGATTCGTCGTATAGACGAGTTGAGGCGCCACCGGCGAGTAGGCGCCTAGTCCATCGACCGAGGCGCCGACCTGATTGGTCGCCACATCGATCGTCACCACCGACCCATTGGTATCAATGGCAATATGGCGCACATCGCTCGCCCACGAGACCCCCAGAAGAGTATAGTCAAAACGGGCGGAGGCCACGATCTGCCGCGCCGGGCCGCCATCGTAGCGCGCCACCCACACGCCGACATGAGGCTCCGCCGCATAGCCGGTGTATCCCGTGCCCGAGGAGCGGTCCTCATCGACGACGTATGCCAGCGTATAGCGGTCGGGCGACCAAGCCACGGCGGTAATAACCAAGGGATAGACATGCTGCGTGGGTGGCGGGGGCAGAAGGCGGCGGTACAAGTGTGTCCCATCGGCGTTGACCAGCCATAGGCCCCGCGCGCCCTCCGCCAGGGCGATGTAGCGTCCCCGTGGCGAGGCAGCGATACCAGCATCTTGGGGAAGGCCGGAGATGAGGACACGAGGAGGCAGCCCCGGACGCACGGCGAGGAGCACATTGTCGTGGGCGTTGGGGCGCGCAACAGTGACCAGGAGGGGTCCATTTACCGCAGTTATGGGTGTCGCCGCGTACGTGCAGCGCCTGGTCTGCACAGGCCCGCCGCTGACCGCTCCGCAACGGATCGTGCGACCCACTACCTCGGCGGCGATGCGGATCAAGGTCGCTGCTCCCTGGTTGGACGTGATGTGCAGGTAGAGCGGGCGGCCGGGGATGTTGGCGGTCAGATCCCAGGCGTCATAGCCCGACCCGCCCGATCCGCTGTAGCTGCCGCGATCGAGCTGCACGTCCCCGATGTCGGCGATGGACCCAATCGCCTCGTGGACGACCACGAACGCGGGGTGCGATGGGGGTGGATCGATGCTGTAGAGCGCGGCGGGCGTGGGCGGTCCGAAGAGGTAGTCGAGAGAGACGACGGGGCCGCTGGCGTTGCCGTAACGCTGTGTGGGGGAGATCGGCTGCATGGCGTCCACCTGATCCAGGGGCAGATGCGCGACACGCCAGACGGCGGCAACAGGGCGGAGGGGCGGCTGCAGGAGTCGCCGCTCGGCCTGGGCGACCTGCGCGGGTCCGTAGCAGGTCACGTTACCCATACTGTAGGACAGCTTCGGCGTGCAGGCGCCCGCCGCCTCCCATGCGGCCGGCCGTCCATGGCCCGCACCAACGAGACACAGATATATCAGGCTACAACTGGCAAGCAGCCCGCGTCCCCATCGTTCCATCCCATCCTCCTACCGCGCGGAGCCGTTTCAACCGTTGGGGAACCTTGCATCTTTGGTGATGGCGATCTGCTCCAGATTCCAGAAAACGTCGCGCTGGTGGGAGGATAGGATAGGGAAATAGAGAGCGTCACCGATCTTGCAGTGCTTTCGATTGGGAGGAGAAAGCGATGCAGAGATCAGTGACGCTGGGAGGAC
>JAABUQ010002709.1_pt1 | contig 34416 bp, 31 predicted proteins | sample 5560001 | NCBI WGS metagenome assembly JAABUQ01 (sample SAMN10711888, study PRJNA513371) | rock metagenome | isolation source: Antarctica rocks | place: Antarctica: Victoria Land, Finger Mt nord | collected 2015-12-18
GCTGGTATAACCCGCATCGCCGACACTCGGCGCTTGGCTATCTCTCACCCAGCAATTACGAGAGGCGCATGGGGCGCGCCGCTTGATGTCCAACCACAACCTCTCCACCGAAGCGGGTCAACATCAGGCGGTGCCTTCTTGTGGCGGTCAAAGAATCCAACGCAAAGGGTCCCCAGACAACCGCCATGCGAGCGCTAGCGTACCGAATAGCGGAAGTCCGCCTAGTCCCATATCGGAAGACGCGCTAGACTGGCATAAGAGTCTGGAACAAGTGCTAGGAATAATACCTCCACTCAGCCGTGCTTGCCAGAAACGGAGGATTGCCATCGCCATAGCTTCGACGGTTTGGGCAGCGGTACGTCGGCGCGTTGCTGCCGCGCGTTAGGCCTGCAAAAATGCCATGAATCCTGGTTGGACATCATGGCTCATAACGCAGCGTAAACCGATCCCGACCATCCTCGCGCAAAGCGACGACGGCGGCGGAGCACGTCTGAAACGGTCCATTGGCGTTTGGGGAGTGACGGCACTGGGCGTTGGCGCAATAATCGGGACCGGAATATTCGTCCTAACGGGAAAGGCCGCAGCGTTGGACGCGGGCCCCAGCGTCGTGATCTCATTCGTGGTCGCAGGTATTGTGAGCGCGCTTGCAGCGTTGTGCTATGCAGAGCTGGCATCGGTCCTTCCGATTGCAGGAAGCGCTTACACATACGTCTACGCAACGCTCGGCGAACTCCTCGCTTGGATAGTTGGGTGGGCTCTCATCCTGGAATACGGTCTCAGTGCGGCCACCGTTGCGATAGGTTGGTCCGGCTATTTTGCAGACTTTCTCTTTGCGACTTTCAACGTGGCCTTTCCTAAAGCGCTGCTGGCGAACCGCTTTGATGGCGGATGGATCAACCTTCCCGCTCTCTGTATTATCGCACTCATTACGGTGCTGTTGGTTCGTGGTACCCAGGAAAGCAGTACAGTGAACAAGGCGATCGTTATCGTGAAGGTTGCGATCGTCATATTCTTCATTGTTCTCGGGGTTCGCCATGTCGACCCGGCAAACTGGCATCCTTTCGCGCCTTTTGGGATCAATGGCGTGATCAACGGTGCTGGCCTCGTATTCTTTGCCTATATCGGCTTTGACGCGATCACGACTTCTGCTGAAGAGGTCATCAACCCGGCTCGCGACTTACCGCGTGGGATCATTGCGAGCCTGGCGTTATGCGGAGTATTATACGTTTTGGTCTCGCTGATCATAACCGGTATAGTCCCGTATAAGCTTCTCAATGTCCCATCGCCCGTTTCGTATTCGTTGATCCACATCGGTCTTCCGTGGGCCGGTGCGATTGTAGCGATCGGTGCCATCGGAGGCCTGACCACCGTTCTGCTGGTCACACTTTACGGGCAGAGCCGCATCCTCTTCACAATGTCACGCGACGGATTGCTCCCGAGAGCATTTTCGCGCGTTCACCCAAGGTATCGAACGCCCTACATGTCGTCCATCATCATTGGCGTGGTCGTTGCGGCGATTGCAGCCACCAGTCAACTCGATGTCGTGGCGTCGCTTGTGAACGTCGGCGCACTGTTCGCGTTTGCGCTCGTCTCCATCAGTGTCGTCGTCCTGCGCTGGCGCGAACCTGATTTAAACCGCCGGTTCCGCGTACCGTGGAGCCCCGTCCTTCCAATTCTTTCCGCGGCCGCTGCGCTAGGGCTTATGCTGAAAGGACTGCCGCCCCGCACGCTGTTGCTTTTTTTGATTTGGATGGGGTTGGGCATCGTGATTTACTTTTTGTATGGACGTAAATGCAGTACCATCAGCGCAACGCAGCAACCGATTGGAGCGGATACGATTCGGTAGCGCCGAATCCGTCGTACCCGATTGCGGCAGCGGGGTACCCTGAGCGCTCAAAGGCGGAAGCCGCCGATTCAGTGGCGCCCGCGGCTTGAAAGGCGACCCGGTAAGAAGGTGTCCCTATCGGGAGAGGTACGCACGCCCTTAGCCGCGGACGTAATGCCATGGCGACATTTATCGGCCGCGCCCTGGAACTTAAGACGCTGGAGGACTGCTTTCGAGTCTCAAGGCAGGGCCGGCTTCAGGTCGTGGCGATCGATGGTGACTCAGGCATCGGCAAGAGCCGGCTGATCCAGGAGCTACGGAACCGGCTGTGTGCTAGTGCGGGCGTACGCTTCTGCGTCGGCCACTGCCTCGAATACGTGCGTGCTCCGTACCTGCCCTTCGGTGAAGTATTTTCCGAGCTTGGGCTGTCGCTTCCGCAACAGCGACCGTCGGCCGGAATCGAGACTGACCCAGATGCGAAATTTCGCTACTTTGGCGCGGTCGCTGATGAGGTGCTCAAGCAAAGCACCAAAAGAATGTTGGTTGTCGCTATTGAGGACGTCCACTGGGCCGATGACGCGACGACACAACTCGTCCAATACCTTGCTCTGCGCCTTCGCGACTCGCGTCTCCTAATGCTGTTGACGCACCGGAGCGACTCTCCCCAGACCGCCTCGGCGACGGGCGCGCTGCTTACACGCCTAGTCCGCCTTAATGCGACGCATCTACGCGTTCGCCCGCTCGGTCATGAAGACGGCTGGGCACTCGCCAAGTCGCTTTCGCGCGAGTACTCCGTCCCGCTTGAGGTCTTTCGCCGGCTCGAATCGGTCGCCGACGGTAATCCGCTGTTCATCGAAGAGCTGGTGCGCATGGCCTGTGACCGAGCAAATGACGAGTTCAAAGGCCGCCTGCAAATCCCGCTAACGATACGAGCGATGTTATCGGAACGTATGCTTTCCTTGAGCGAGCAGGACTCGCACGTCTTGATGCAAGCAGCTGTCATCGGCCGCAACTTCGACCTCGAGTTCTTGTGCGATATTTGCGGGTGCGCGCGCGCTCGAGTTCTCGCAACGTTGCAGCGTGCCCGCGGTTTGCAACTGATCGTGGAAGATCCCGAACGAACCCCACGGTATTCATTCCGGCACGCGTTGGTACGTGAGACGCTTTACCAGGAGCTGCTGACGGACGTCGTGCGTCCGCTTCACGCACGCGTCGCTGCACGGATGGAGGCAAATCCACAAACTGCGAATGCGTTGGCGGAACTCGCATATCATTGGACCGCTGCTGGGGACGAAGCCAAAGCGGTGGACTACAACGAGAGGGCCGGCGATGCGGCAGCAGCAGTGTGCGCGTACAGTGACGCTGCGCGTTTCTATCGGGAAGCATTGCGCTTCACGTATGCCGCGGAACAGCGTGCGCGCTTGCGCGAACGCTTGGCACTGGCGCTCCGGGGAAATGAAGGCGGAGACGAGTGTCAGGTTTGGCTCGAGCGGGCTTATCAAGACTACCAGCAATTGGGCGACGTCGCAAGCATGGTTCGAATACTGCTGCACCTCGGCATGCAGCAGTGGCTCGACTGTAACACGGAGGGAAGCGTGTCCTGTGCGTCACGCGCGATCGACCTGCTCAGCGGCAGCCCGGACTGCACCCTGTTGTTAAAGGCTCGACTCTACAAAGCTGCTTTCTGTAGTACGCTCGGCAGGGTCGAGGAAGCGCGTACATTATTGGCGGCCGTTGAGGCTATGGAGCTGTCGCGCGACGACGAGGCGAACGCCCTAATGTATGAGGTGATAGCGGAGACCGAAGCCGCCCTGGACTTCGGCGACAAAGCGTTTTCCAGCTTGAAGTTGGCTGCCAGCTTCGCCAAGCGCAGCCGGAACAACGACATGACGTCTTATGTCGAAAACATGTTTGTCATTACGTCGTCCCTCGTTGGCGGCATGAACGAATCTCACACGCATTTTGAACGGGCCGTATCCGCTGCGCGAGAGAACGCACTGTTTTGGCGCGAATCGCACGCGTGCGTACATTATGCCGATGTCTTGATGCTTGGCGGTGAATTGGAACGAGCCCGCGATGTGCTCAACGTCGGCTTGGCCATTCCAGTGCCTAGCCCAACGATACGCGGGTGCGCAACCTTTGCGGGCATTCCGCTCGCAAGCATGCTGGAGGATGAGGCGCTGGCGGAGCGCCTTGCCGACGACAAGCTAATCGAAGATACCTTGGGATGCCAAGAACCGCAGCGAATCGCCGCAATGGCGGCTGCCTTCGCCGAGTTTTATGCTGGGCGGGGCGAGATCGCGCGCGCGCAAACTCTGCTGCGCCGTGCGCTGCGTGCCAGTAAGCGGTTTCATTTCTCGTGGCGGCTCGCCGCCCAAGTCGCCTTATTGGGCGACGCGACAGATGTCGAGGACTTGAGGCGCTTGTCGGCAACCGCGCCAGCGATTCGGGAGCCGATGTCGGCCGCGTTCAACGGCCTCGTGTGGGCGACTGTCGCAACTCGCTTCGAATCGGCCCAGCAGGGCGGAGTCCTCGCGCTGCGTGCGGCTGAGCGTTTTGCAGCGATTGGTTGCCGGCTGTATGAGGCGCGGGCCCTGGAGATCGCTCGGCGCCTTCGAGACGCCCTGTCGCTGTACGAAGCGATGGGCAGCCGCCGGGATGTTCGCCGATTGCGGGGAACGCTTCACATCGGCGTCCCGCGCGAAGTCGCGGGCATCAAGCACCCCCTGACGGCGCGCCAGCAGGAGGTCGCGGCGTTGCTCGCACACGGCGAGTCGTACCGTGAGATTGCCGGGCTGCTGTCGATAAGCCAGAACACCGTCGAGCACCATGTCACGGAGATATTCAGCCGGCTTGGGGTAGCCTCGCGCGGACAGTTGGCGGCGCGGCTTCTCGGTTCCCAGGATAGTTCACCAATTAATCTCGCCGGCTGAACGGTTTCGGCGGCCCGTCGAGACGCGTACCACCACGTAGTTCACGGCGTAACTGCCGTGTGACATCCCGGGTTAATCGCCCCGGAAAACCGCTATATCGGCCGCCGCGTCGGAATGGCGGAAGTCCACCTTGGCCTGTTGGCTCGAGCCCGTACAATGATCGTGAGCTGCAATTTTAGGCGGGACGCATCAATGGAAGCAGTGCCGGGATTGCGCCGGGATTGCCGTACATCGAACGGCGTTTTTGCCGACCGGGCAGCACGTGCCCAAGGAGACGTGCCTTCGTAACGTGGGTTTTATCGACCGTCCTCAACTGGTCTGGTGGCGCCGTGCACTTTTCCAAGTTCACCTTTGGGTCGGCATTGCGCTCGGCGCGTACGCGGTCGCGATCGGCGTGAGTGGCAGCGCAATCGTCTTCGCCGATCGAATCAGTGACGACGTCCAAGCCGCTCCACGGGCCGTCCTAGCCGAGAAACCGCTCCCCCTGGGCCGCTTGGTGTCGATTGCGCGATCGCAGGACCCCGGGTTCACGCGGCCGACGCAAATTCTCGCGAACTACCCCACGCAAGGACTGTACGTCGTGCAGTTGGCCGGCACATCGACCGCATCCAGGTACGTGTATCTCAGCGGGTCCGGGCGCGTGTTAGGCGACGTCAGCGATCGCGCGCCCAATCATGCCGCGGTAAATTGGCTGACGAACTTGCACGTCAATCTGCTGGGCGGCGATACCGGAACTTTGGCAAACGGCATCTTTGGAGCGGGCTTGGCGCTTTTGGCATTCAGCGGCATCGTGGTGTGGTGGCCCGGTCGCAAGAATTGGCGACGTGCCGTCACCATCACCGTAAAGTCAGGCACCAAACGCCTCTTTTTCGATGTGCACTCGACGGTTGGGTTTTGGACGTTCGGCTTGGTGGCAATGTTCGCGCTGACTGGCGTGGCGCTCGTTTTTTTCCAGCCCTGGACCAACATGCTCACGCGTCTCTTCGCGAACGGGCCGGTGCAGCCGGTCGCGACGACATCGAGCTGGGCGCCCGGAACCCCGATGAAACCGCTCGATCGTTTCGTTGAACGCGCGTCGGCTCTCAATCCCGGTCTGCGCTGGGATTTCATCGATTTCCCTACCCTCGTCGGCGGCGCACTGATCGTTCGTTTAACGCAACCCAACGTTCCGCTTCGGCTTGCTCGCCACGCGTTCGTCTATTTCGATCCCGCTACGGCGAGAGTGCTGGAACGGCAGGGCGGCGGAGATGGCGGGGTCGTCGATTCGATCAATTGGTACGTCGTCGAAGGACTGCACTTCGGCGATTACACCGTGTGGTCGCAGTGCGTATGGGTCATCATCGGTCTGGCTCCCGCGCTTCTGGCGATCACGAGCAGCGTGCTTTGGTGGAATCGCTTGATGCGTTGGCGCACGACGCGCGCAAAACGCGAATCCGCAAGCGCGCGGTCGCTCCGCGCGCTACTACTCGGTACTCTAGGAGAGGACTGGCAATGATCCGGCTATCGGCTTTTCTACTTTGGTGCACGCTCGCTCTCGGCGCAGGAACGGCGCTTGCGCAATCGCCGAGCGCGCAGTACATCGTGACGGTCGTCGACGCGCAATCCGGGTCGCCGGTCGCAAACGCCGCCGTTACCTTGCACGGGCCTAAGACGTACAATGGACGGACGAACGCCCAGGGGGTCGCGACGGTCGCAACGGCGCCGGGCGTGTATGACGTCGTCGTCGAGGCGGCAGGCTTCAGCGGCACGACCCTTACGGGCAACGCCGCGTTAGAAGGGACGGTGACGAAGGTTGCGGTGTCTCTGCAGCGCGTCAGCTTCAGTTCGCTACGGACGATCGGGCACGTGTACGCCACACGTAACGGAGCGCTCAACACGTCCTCCGCGTCCATAAGTTCCGTTACGAGCGACGTCATGATTTCCCGTGGCGAGGTGCAGGTTCGCAACTTGTTGGACCAGATTCCGGGCATCGTCAACGGTGGGGGCTACGAGCTCAATAGTGCTGCGCCGGGCGCCGTGATAACGCCGCAAGTTCGTGGCGGGCTGCCGTACGAGACCGAGACCCTGATCGATGGCCATCCGATTGCGCTCGCGTCGAGCGGCTCGTACGATGCCGCTTTTCTGAACGCGTACATGCTCGACAACGTCGAAGTCGCCAAAGGACCGGGTGTTTTCTCCGACACGATCACGGGCGCAGTCAACGGTACGGTTAACTATCGCACGCTCTCCCCCACGCACAAGGCGCAAGTGGCCGTCGACCTCGGTGTCGATAACTTTGGCGGCGCACTGTTTAACGCGCGCGCAACGGGTTCATCGGGGAAATTCGGTTACGCCTTCGACTACGCGTCCGACGGTACTCCCGGGCCTCTGAACAACGTGCCGGCGGGCTCGGCATACCTTCCACTCTACGGCGGAGCGCTACTGATCGATGGCAAGCCGGTCTGTGGGTCGAAAGGCGCACCAAATTGCCCGGTCACGTACGGAGCGGGGAACCCGCAATACATTGGAGCCTATACGGTAAGTTCTCCGATCGCGGCGTGTTGCGTCCCCGATTCAACGGCGTTTTTCATACGGGACCAGCTCACCAAGCTCAGTTACAATTTTTCGTCCGCTTCGTCGCTTACCGTCAGCGATCTGAACTTGCAAGATCGCGACTTGGGCGGCTTCGGCGGCTTGGAAAATTTCCAGTCCTTCGTCACGTTCCGCCCTCCTGCCGGTTACACCGGAAGTGCTCCGGCCAACACCAACCAGCCCTTCCCGCTAACCGTGAGCGGAGCGTTCCTGCCATACCGACGGCTCGCTTCAGAAAACTTCGTGCAGGGCGACTTTCGCACGTCGCTCGGTAAGACGACGATCCTTGCGAGGGCATACGGAGGCGCGATCAACAACTCACAACTTTTGGCTCCCGGGCCTGCTAACACCAATTTCAACGTGAACCTGTACGGGGCGATCCCGCTCGGTGATCCGCCCGCCCTGACGTATTTCAACGGTCAACCAGCCACGTTCACCGAGGTGAATTTCCCCGAAGACCTGTACGAGCGGGATGAGGCCTATGGCGAGACGATCGATATCTCTCGCCAGATCGGTGCCGGCACGTATGCCGTTTCATACGATCGGACGCGCAACAACGGCTTTCTTGCGAATTCTACCGCCGATCCCGCGTTCAACGGTGTCTACGTTCCCGTCGGCTCGAGTCAGGCGGTCGATACGGTGGCCGCCCGCGCGTTCATCGATATGACGCCGAAGTTGAATTTTAATGCGGCAGAATATCTCATTGCTTACAGCGACCACTATAGCCCGGACGGTGGCTCGACGTTCACCCAAGCGGCCAGCCACTTCTCGGTTCCCCGCGCGGCAGTGACATGGCGCCCCAATCCGAGCTCCTCCATCCGACTGGCCGCCGGCGGCTCCGTCGCGCCGCCGTATCTGAGCCTGATCACTGCCCCGGGTACGCCGCCGCAACCGAATAACCAAGCCGCACCGACATACTACGTTCAGACGCTGGCCAGCGGAAACGTGCGTCCGGAGACGGCCTTCGGCTACGATGTGGGTATCGATCAACGGCTGCGCAGCAACACGATCGTCAGCGTCGATGCATATCTGACGAGCCTGCGAGATCAGTATCTGCAGACGACGTACCTCAACGGGACGTATTCGGGTCAATTCGGAACCGGCGCTCCGGTGCCGCTCTACGATCAGGTTACGACGAATCTCGGCAATTCTCGGTACGAGGGCGTGGAGTTCGCCGTGCGGCGTGAGCCTGCACTGGGCTGGCGCTACCTTTTGCAAGGCACGTTCATGCGCGCGTTCCCGTATGGGGTCACGCCGTCGCTCTATTCGACCGCGGGCGGTCCATATACGACCAATCTCGCGGTCATCCCTAACATCAATTTCGTTGGGAGCGGTAACGGCTATAATGGTTTGGGTTTCTACGGGGCAATCCCGTATGCTACCGGTTATACCGAAGTCTCTTACCAGGGGACGCACGGCCGGTTCGGTCGCCTCGGTATGACTTACTACGGAAACAACAATCAGTACAACTTACCTCCCTTCGAGGTATTCAGTGCCAGCATCGGCACGAACATTGGTGCGGCATCTCTGCTGCTCAGCGCCGACAACATTTTCAACAACAACGGCCGTCCGTACTTGTCCGAGTATACGGGCGTTCCGGTTCCTCTTGTGAACGGAAAGCTCGGTGCAACCTTCGGAGGCACGTACGGGCCGCCGACGGCGCGCCTCACGCTTCACGTGCCGCTTCTCTGACGCCGGAAGGCCCGACGTGCGATTCCTCTTCCCGTTCCATCGCACCGTGACACGCCGCGGCGCAAACATCCTCATCGTCCTGCTTTTCGTGTCCGCGCCGGTTTTCGGCGCAGCGGAACGTTTGGCGTACCCACAAGCGCCGCGCGACCCGAAACCCGAGCTGTTTTGGGGCGTTCCCGTACCCGACCCGTACCGGTGGCTCGATCACCTTGATTCGGTAGCGACGCGTGCATGGGTCGCGACCGAGGCGACGTTGTCTCGCTCTTACCTCGACGCAATTCCTCAGCGCCCAGCAATTAAGCGGGCATACCTGCGGCTCGTAAATTATGCGAGAGCCAGTGTGCCCGAACGCGCCGGAAATCGCTGGTTCGTGTTTCGAAACAGCGGCTTGCAAAACCAGGACGTGCTCTACGTCCGTGATTCGGAGCATGGTCCCGAGCGGGTGCTGATCGACCCGAACCGTTTGTCGCACGATGGAACCGTTGCTCTGGGTCCAGAACATTCATTCAGTAAGGATGGAAAGTACTTGGCGTACGCTACGACGCGAGCGGGTGAAGACTGGGAAATCTGGCACGTCCGCAACGTCGATACGGGCGAGGACCTGCCCGACAGGCTGCGATGGAGCAAGTTCTCAACGGCGGCATGGATCGGCGATACGGGATTCTATTACGAGCGTTTCAATCGGCCGTCTGAGAAGAACGCAACGCTTTCGGACGTCGGAAGACAAGCGATCTGTTTCCATGCGCTGCATACGCCGCAGGCCTCGGACCGGCTGGTCTTCAGGGATCCCGCACGCGACGAGTATACCTCCGTCCAGACTACGGAAGACGAAAAGTACGTCTTCTTGTACCGGCAAGATTTCAACGGTGACGACGTTGCCTGGAGACGCCGAAACGAGGCAGACGCGCAGTTAAAGCCGCTGTTCCCCAAGCGTCTAGGCGCGACGTTCGACGTGCTGGGGGATGATGGCGACCGCCTGTATTTCTTAACAAACGATAGCGCGCTGCGGGGCCGCATCGTGTCGGTCGACGTTGATCGTGTGAAGCACTCCTTGCGCACTATCGTCCCGGAAGGGTCGGACGCGATCGAAGACGCCTCGCTCCTCGGAAACGTGTTCTACGTGCAGTATCTCCACGATGCGCACTCCGTCGTACGGCGCGTTTCCCTCTCTGGAAAGCCGCTTGGAAAGCTACGCTTACCGGGTGCCCTTGGCTCGGGTGGCCTTCCGGTCGGCCGTCGACGCGATAGGATCGCCGTGTTTTCCTTTCAATCGTACACGCGCCCTCAGACAGTTTATCGGTACGATGTACGCACCGGCATCTCTGCAGTCGTCGATACGCCCCACATTGCGTTCTCGCCGGACTCGTACGTGACCGACCTCGACTTTGCGTTCTCCAAGGACGGAACGCGCGTTCCCGTATATGTGACGCATCGCCGGCGACTCTCGCCGAATAGGCAAAACCCGACACTCGTGTACGCGTACGGAGGGTTCGATGTACCGCTCACGCCGCAGTTCGATCCGGCGGCGGCATTGTGGCTAGAGTTGGGCGGCGCGTACGCCGTAGTCGATGCACGAGGTGGCGGGGAATATGGAAAAGCATGGTATGACGCCGGCAAGCTTCGTAACAAGCAGCACACGATCGACGACGTCGTCGCTGGGACGCAAATGTTAGTCGACCGAGGAATCTCCGTACCTTCCAAACTGGCACTTAACGGTGAGTCGAACGGTGGTTTTGTTGTCGGCGCGGTCATGACGCAGCGCCCCGGCCTCATTGCGGCTGCGATCCCGGAGGTCGGCGTCATGGACTTATTGCGGTATCAGCGCTGGACTGGCGGCAAGAAGTGGGTTTCGGAATACGGCTCTGCCGATGAGTCCAAAGCGGATTTCACGTACTTGCGCCGGCTATCCCCGGACGAGAACGTCCGGCGGGGTACGCGCTATCCGGCGACCCTCGTTATGGTCTCCGATCACGACGACCGAGTCTATCCCGCGCACTCGTTCAAATTCGTTGCGGAGCTGCAGTATGCGCAAGCCGGCCCGGATCCCATCTTGCTGCGGATTGAGCATAACGCCGGCCACGGCTGGGGACGCCCGCTTGGCAAAATCGTCGAAGAGGTGGCGGATCGGTACGCGTTTCTCGCCAAATCTTTGAACTTCCAGCCGACGCTCCCGTCGTCGGTCGCCGCAATGAGGGCACAGTCTTCCAGCCCATGACGATGGCCGCCGATTTGATCTTAACGAATGGCCGCGTTTGGACCGAAGACCCAAACCAGCCGGAGGCCGAGGCCGTCGCGGTCTCGGGCAACGCCATTGCGTTCGTCGGACGCTCGGACGACGTTCTTCCCCTCGCCGGCACGCGCACGACGATCGTCGACTTACGTGGCGGCCGGGTCGTCCCTGGCTTCAACGATGCGCATGTGCACTTCAGCACCGGCGGCTTCGCACTCACGAGCGTGGACCTGCGCAACGCACGCAGCGAAGACGAGTTCAGGGCGGTTCTCGGGAGCTTCGCCTCGTCGCGGCGCAAGGGTGACTGGATTCTCCAAGGCGCATGGGACCCTGAAGGCTGGGCATCGGGTCGCTTGCCGACGTGCCAATTGATCGACGATGTTACTCCTGACAATCCGGTTTTCATCAACCGCACCGATGGACATACGACGCTGGCAAACAGCCTCGCCATGAGCATTGCGCAGATCGATGCTCGGACGACCGATGTTCCGTTTGGCGTGATCCATCGCGATGATCACGGAACACCGACCGGAATCTTTGTCGACGCGGCGCAATCCCTTATTCAGAATGCTATCCCGGCCGTAACGCAGGAGCGGTTCATCGATGCACTCATGTCGGCGCAGCAACATGCTGTGTCTTATGGAGTAACGAGCGTCCACGATATGGGGCTCATCCACGCAAGTGCGCTAGACCGCGCGAATTTGTTAAGAGCGTATCAAACCTTGGTTGCTCGCAATGCCTTGAACGTCCGCGTCTCCCTGCACATGCCGCTCCAAAGGTGGAGCGATCTCGCGAACATCGGCATCACGGCCCGCTTCGGCGATGAAACGTTTCGGATCGGCGGTCTCAAGGCGTTCGCCGACGGATCGCTCGGCTCGCGCACGGCATGGTTCTACGATTCCTACGCAGATGCTGCGAATTGTTGCGGCTTGCGTAGCGATGAACTGATGGATCCCGAGGCGATGTACCAGGCTCTCAAAGGCGCCGATGAAGCCGGGCTTCAGCTCGCAATCCATGCAATCGGCGATCGAGCGAACCACGTGGTTCTCGGATTCTGCGAGCGCGTCGCGGAGGAGAACGGGCCACGCGACCGGCGCATGCGCGTCGAGCACGCTCAGCATCTGCTCCCCGAAGACTTCGAGCGCTTCTACCGTGCGGGAGTGATCGCGTCGGTTCAACCGTACCACTGCATCGACGACGGACGGTTCCTTACGCAGCGGATCGGCCCCGATCGTTCTCAGAATGCGTTCGCATTTCGCTCGCTGCTAGACGCAGGTGCCAGGCTCGCGTTCGGTTCGGACTGGTGGGTCGCACCGATCGACCCGCTGCTCGGGATATATGCGGCCGTCACTCGCCGGACGCTGCGGAGCCAATCTACGGACGGCTCGATACCTGCGCAAAGAATATCGGTCGAAGAAGCCGTTCACGCGTATACCGTCGGTTCGGCATACGCAGCCTTCGACGAGCAGATCAAAGGCTCGATCGAGATCGGAAAACTGGCCGACATGGTCGTCTTGTCCGACGATATCTTCAGCATTGCGGCGGACGAGATTCAAGCGGTCAAGGTCGACTTGACGATTTTTGGCGGCAAGGTCGTTTACGAGCGAGCTGGTGGACGGGTGGAGGCTGGGCGGAGTGTTTGTTAGGAGCGCATGGAGGCCGCGCTCGGATGAGGAAGCGTTCGCGCTCATCGAACGGCATCCGTGGGCGTTGCTCGTCAACAACGGGCCGCGCGGCCCGTACGTCACAAATGTGCCGTTGATGCTCGACCGCTCGAGCGGAAAAGCCGTTTTGATCGGACACCTCGCCCGCGCGAACAATCATGCCGAAGTGTTGCAGGCTGCCACGGATCCTACGTTGGCCGTATTCCAAGGTCCTTACAGCTACGTTACATCGAGCTGGTATCCCGATCGCGACATGCCGCCAACGTATTATTACACGGCCGTCCACTGCTACGGCCGACCGCAGATACAGAGTGACGAGATATTGGGTCGTTGGCTCGAAGTGCTGACGGACCGTTACGAGCGTGCGTACGCCGCTGGCTGGAGCACGAGCGAAATCGAGCCGGAAGCGATTACACGGCGACTGAAGGCGATCGTCGGCTTTGAAATGCCGATCGAATGGATGGAAGCGAAATTCAAGCTCGGCCAGGATGAGCCGAAGAAGGACGCGCTGGCCGTTGCCAGTCAGCTTGCATCGGATCCGACGCAGCGAAGCCTAGCAGACTTGATTTGCAGCTACAACGTGGATCGTTCCGAGGGCAGAACGTGAAGTCGCTCGTATGCTGCGTGCTCGGGCTTGTATTGGGATTCCTCCCACGCGGTCCGGCGGTCATTTCACGATCGCGGGTGTTCGATGTGAGGTCGGGCCGTGAGACGTACCGCATCTGGATCGCACAGCCGAGGAATCCTAACGCGCGCGGGTCCCCCGACACGATGATAAAGCGCAAGCCAATCGCGGTTTATGTATTGGACGGCAACTGGGACTTTGACGAAGCCGTGGGCGCCACGCGAACCATGCAGTGGAGTACTACGCCTCCATTGCTCATTGTGGGTATCGGGTCGCCCACCGACAGCCTTGAAAAGATTACGGACAGGCGCGGATACGACCTAACTCCCCCTTCGCGTGTGGTATCGTGGGAGATGAAAGGTGTCCGGACGGGCGGCGCGGAGCATCTGCTTTCGTTTATTCAGCATCAGCTCAAACCGTTCGTAGCCGCCCACTACGGCGTCGATCCTTCGCATTCCATGATCGTAGGACACTCGCTGGGAGGCAACCTAGTACTCTATGCGCTTGCGGCGCATCCTGGTATGTTCGACATGTATCTTGCCACGAGCCCGTCGCTTTGGTACGGCGGGAGGCAAACCATCGGTCTACTTTCTAAGGCGCTCGTTGGGCGTCGTATTCCGCTGAAAGATCGCATTTACGTCGCGGTCGGATCGCTGGAAGGAACGAACTGGACGCACATCCCGCAGAAGGCCTGGGAGAAGGCGGTTAAGGCGGATGGCGGCACGATGGAGTCGGGCGTCTTGGACGTACGCTCCATCTTCAGACGTTATCCTACTGAATTACTACACCAGCACGTACAGATCGTCTCAGGGGCTAACCATCATACGGTTCAAGGGATTGCGTACTCGCGTGGATTTCCGTATCTGCTTGATTGGGCACGGCACTGCACCCCATAAGAGCGTATGGTGCAACTCTATGGTCCTAGGGATTCTCATTTTTGCAATCGCCGTCGCGCCGGTGTGCTTTACGGTGTCCTCAAGTCCTGCCCCGCCCTCGACGTTTCACTCCCGCGCTGGCGCTCTACAAATCCAAACCTCCGATATCGAGCAACGGCGCTTTGCCCGGAGGCACGCGCGTCGCGTCAATCACCTTCGCGAGATCGGCATGCTTTTGCCGCAGCTCAACGTTTGCGACGTCAACATTCATTGCCACGGCCCATTTCAGCGCCGTTTCTTTGAACTCGTCGCTCCCTGACAGCGTGATCGTCCCGCCCCACTTCTCGCGCGCGACACGAACCGCAGCACGCACTGCTTCATCGGACTGCTGCTTCATCAAGAGTTCACCACCGCGATCGTGAAACAGCGCTCGCCGCTGCGAGTCATTCCTGAAGGCGTATGCGACATCGCCGCCATCCAGGGTCCAGTACACCAGCCGCGTTGGCGGCGCTCCGGGTAGCTCAGGCTCCTTCTCCTGGTCTTTCTCGACGCCAGTCGGCACTGTTCGATCGCGGCGCGCATTCGGCGATCCGATTACATCCCCGTCAGAGGCAGACACGCCAAAGGTTTCCTTCTCCATCGGCCCATCCTTTCGGTAGCGCAACGTGCGCAGCGCTCGTTCAGCAACGGCGTCCCCGCTATCGCCGCGCTCAATTAGAAACTCGCGCCATGTAAGCGGCCGCTCAAGAACAACGTAACGTTCAAGTTCGGAGCGTTCGCTGCGAATCGCCCGATCGAGAGCCACGTAAGCGCCAGCGTAGCGGATCGCGACAAGCGCACTCGCGACCGTCGGCGCGAGTCCTTTGTCCATGAAACGCGCACGCTCAGCGTGGCGCTCCGCATCGAGTCTCTGACGTCGCCGGTCTTCCCGCTCCTTCTGCTCTTCCCAAGCGAGCTTCGACGCCGATATGCCTTGCGCACGATAGTCCGCAATCAGTCGTGCAATATCGCCAGCGCGTTCCTGACGATGCTCAACGCGCGGATCGACGCTACGCCGGAACGTTTCGGGGGTGTCACTCGCCGACGAAGCCACGTCACGGAATGCGACCTCGCGCGCGTGGCGCGGCCGTACCGCCTCAGGAATAGGCGGCTCGATGGGTCCGGGGGCTGCGCCTGCGCCGGCATAATCGAGCGTCGTATCCTTCAGCCCGCTGCGCGCGAGCGTACGCTCCAGCTCGTCACGATCGGCGAAGTCTTGCGTCGACCAATACGCCTCGACGCCGTCACGGTGTCTCGAAAGGGCAACGTAGGTCGCATGGCGATCAGCGTGAGGCGTAAGGAACACGTACGCGCGATCGACGGTGAGGCCTTCGGCGGCATGGAGCGTTGCGGCGTAACCCCAGTCGATCGCGTCGTACGAGAGTAAATCGACGTTGACGGTCCGCTTATCATCGACGGCCACGTGCAACGCGCGCGGGCTGATAGCGAGAATCGTGCCGAGCGACCCGTTCTTGACATCGAGTTCCTTGTCGTTACGCAGAAAACGAATCCGGTCATTGGTTGCAAAGAAGCGCGCGCCACGTGAGGTCTCGATAGCGACGTCGACGCCGAGCTCGCCAGCCTCTCGTCGTCGCGCGCGAACGCGTTCGCTCAAGGCCCGCACATCATCGCGGGTGGAGGCAAGAATAATGGATTCGGTGCCGGACGTACGATCGCGCTCCCACTGCGCGAGCAGCGCCGTCTTCGCCGCCTCGGCTTTGTCGAAACCATGAATACGGTTGTGCGCCTCGTAAAGCCGCAGCGCGTCGATTGTCTGCGCTCGGCCCAAGAGTTCCGTCGCACTGCGCTGCCATGCCTCGCGCTGACGCACGACTTCGATGACCGACGTGCCGCCGAGCCGCTCCAACAGCACACGAAACGCGCCGCCGGCGTCGATCGCTTGCAGTTGCTCGGTATCGCCAAGAAGCACGACCTTGGCGCCGGCAACGGCGACGTGTTCGAGAAGCCGTTCCGTCTGCCGGCTCCCGACAAGATTCGCTTCGTCAACCACGACGACATCGCGCGCTGAAAGCGGTTCGCGAATTGGTCCCGCCGGCAGCGGCGCACCGTTGGGTTCGCGCAACGCCTCGCGGATGTAACCGTCTTGCCAGCCCAGCAACGCCGAGGCGACGGTTTGTGATCGGATGCCGCTAGTCTGCTCGAGCGACTCGGCCGCAAGCCCCGAAAGCGCAAGACCGCGCACGCGCAGCCCGGCCTTCTCCCATGCCTCGCGTGCCGGTGCGAGCAGCGTCGACTTTCCCACACCGGCAAACCCGTGCAGCGCGGTAAAGCGCGCATCGCCGGCGAGCGCGGACACTGCCGCTCGTCCTTCTTCTGCCAGCTGGGTGCGCGCGAGGACCGCGTCGACCGTCCCGGCGCCGACGCCGAAGCCGCCGCTTCGCGCGAGCCGCTCCGCGTAGGCGAGCATCCGCCGCTCGACCGCAAACATGTCCCGCTCGGTGAATCGCGGACGTGCACGTGAATCGATGCCAAGGCCAACAAGCTCGGGATGTTCGAGAACCGATTCTTTGAGCGCCACGGCCTGTGCACGATCGGCAGTGCTCAGTTCCGCCCAATCCTCGAGCTGCCGTTCCGTAAACGTCGAGCGCGATTTCGTCAGTTCGCCAAGCGCGCGCCGTCCATCTGCGAGGAACCAGTCGCCCAGAATCCGCGCGCGCTCGGGATCGTAGGCGACGCCGATCGCACGGCGCAGTCCAAGTGCCGAAGCCCAGCGCCCCATCGCCGTCGTGAGCAGCCGCCGCCCCGGCTCATCGCAGTCAAAAACATCGAATCGTTGTCCGCGCGGGTGCAGCCCTAGGCCGTATCGTCCAAGCGTCGCTTCGACGGCGGCCCAGCTCGGCTCCCGACCACCTAGCACCGCGCGCACGGCGGGACCGGCCTTGAATCGAACGTAGTCGCGGAAATCATCCATTCCCGAGGTCGCATAACTCAGCGTCCGTTCAACTGCGGGCTCAAACGGACCGAGTCGCGCTTCGAGCCGGTCGCGACTGGCAAACCGCGCCACCTGCGACGCTTTGGCGAACGTGCGCGGATCGTTCGCATCGACGACGAGCAACCCCGTTCCCTTGACGGAAAGCTCCGTCCCGAACCGCGCAAAGACGCCATGAACGTCAGACCATTTTACCTCGTCGCCGGCGAGCAACTCGCGTAGCGGTTCCGCGATGCGTCGGACGTAGATCGTGAACGGCTCCGCGCCCATCCACGCTTCAAGGTCTCGCGCCTTTTGCGAAACCGACGCCGGTGCATCGAGGCCCGCGCCGTGGCTCTGCTCCTTGAAATCGAGGCGAACACGCCCGTCGTGCACCGCGTACGGCCCTCGATCGTGCGACCATCCTTGCGTGAGTTCCACCTCGCGCATGGCACGATCGAGAATCAAATAATCGCGGAAGGGCGAGACGGCCTTGAGCGTGTCCGGATTGACGCGGTTGACCGCGACATGAAGATGGCGGTTGCCGGTGTCGTCGTGGACCGCCATGACGTACTGATGCGACGCCATCCCGAGCGCCCCGAGCGCGTGCCTGCCGGCAGCGAAAGCCTGCTCTTCGGTCGGCACTTCGCCCTCGCGCCACGAGATGACGAGGTGGTAGTCCGCCGGCGCGCGTAGCCGTGTGCAGCCCTCGGCCACCGCTTGCATCTCGGCAGCCGCCGTCTCCAGCGACCGGATGCGGTGCGTCTCGATCGCGATCGCCTTGATCTTCGCTTCGCCCGTCGCCGGATCGACGCTCGTATCACGGCCGACGTACTCCACGAGCCGATCGAAATCGCGTCCCTCCGGCCGCGCCTGGCGCGTCTCAGTAGTCACGTAGTCCACCAGCGTACCGAACCCGCGGCCACCGTTCTTGGCGGGGATGACCTTCGCGATCACTGCGCGCCGCCGCTCTGCTTCCCGTCGGCGGCCGCATCTTCGCGATGCCACTGCAGCGCCTTTGCATAGCGCTGCATCGCCTGCGGCATGATCGTCTCGCCGGGCGGCGCCGGATCAAGTCCCCACACCGTCTTTGCAAAACCGAGCGTCCGCTGGATCGCCCAGATTCGCTCGTGCTGATCCGGCGAAAGAATTTCCGCGGGATTGTCGACCGCCACCCATCCAATCGGTACGGTCGCCTCCGCTGGTATGCGCGTGCGGATGTGAACGACGCCGTTGATTCGGACCTCGGCGCGCGCTCCGATGACTGCCTTATTTAAAACGCAGGAACCCGTCGCGAGAAAGATGTCGTCCTCGATCGTGCACCAGCTCAGATAGGCGCGCGGCCCGATGAGCACATGATTGCCGATCGTCACCGGAGCGTGCCGACTCGCCAAGACGACGGCGTTCGGCATCACGAGGCACTCTCGCCCTAGCGTGATACGGCCATCCTCACCGAGGGGACGGCGCCGAATTGGATCGCGCAGCCGGAGCCGATATGCACGTCGCCGCAGAGAACTGCAGTCGGCGCGACGTAGGCGCTCGGGTCGACCGTCGGGCCGGCTCCGCGATGCGCGTACTCCACTAGGCCGGCACTGGCGACGCCATCGCGAGGCGGCCGATCGCGTCCGTGATCGCGACCAACATCTGGGCGTACTCGCGCAAGTACTGCGGCTGCTCGGGTGCGTACTGCGCTTCGATGCGGCTCGCGAGTCCGATCAGCTCCCGAATGACACGAGCGTTGGGCGAAAGTTCGGCGGCGAGTCCGACGTCGCGGAGGTAGGCCGCAACTGAAAGGCTCTCTGCCGCGGCTTTGCGCGTGACCGCCAGGTACTCGGCATCGTTCGCGAACGGCACCGTGACACGTGGACCACGGGAACGAGCGGCGGCCTCAGGCATCAAGCACTCCGGTGTCTTCGAAAAACCTGACGTAACCCGAGGGCGACAAGGGCGCCAGCCCGCCGAGGCGTCCCGGCCCCGTAGTTTTGTCAGGATGACAAAACTCTACCCTGTGAAATAACGTAATGCAAGAGGTACGGCGAGCAAGCCAGTCGTCCGGCAGGAGAAGCACCAGTGAACATACAGAACAAATGCGGTAAACCGTGGATACGGGATACAGCGAAAAAAGAGGCTCGACCTTGCTGGCCGAGCCTCTCAATCCCCATCACCAAGGAGCGTTAGAAGGCTCCGTCGTCCTCGACTTCTTCTTCTTCGCCGAATTCCTCGACGTCCGTGTTCGTCGATCCGCTCCCGTTCGAGTTCCCCTTGTCGAGGAATTGTAGCTCGTTCACGAGCACTTCCATGAAGTAGCGGCGCTGGACGTTCTTCTCGTAGCTGCGCGTCTGGAGTCGGCCAGCGATCAGGACGCCGGAGCCCTTTTTCAGATACGTGTTCGCGACTTCCGCGATCTTGCCGAGTGCCTTGAGCGGCACGAACGCCACCGCACCTTCGCCCTTCTTCTGCGCTCGGTTCACGGCGATCGTCATGCTGACCGAGGGCGTGTTCGTCTTGGGCGTGTAGCGCATCTCCGGGTTTCCCGTGAGGTTTCCGGCGAGGATCACGTGGTTAAGGTTTGCCACTGGTGTATGCTCCGTCCCGCGAGTGTGTGAGAAAAGACCATCAAGGGCCGACAAGGAGGACGCCGCGGGTACCCGCCCCCTGCCGGTAGAGGCGACGCAACATACCGGGCTCCGGGCGCAAGGGCGGAGCGTCAGCGGAGAACGAAGTGGCCCTTGCGCACGGTGGGGGCCCGTATGGTACGCTGCCATGCGGCAGGGGGCTTCAAACCGGCTCGGCGCAAGCCGAGCCTACCGCTTCGGAGGCGCTGTCAGGCGCCGGTACTTTGCAATGGGAGGTCGGGAAACGAACATGGCACAGCGCACGCGCTTATTCGATGAGGATGCGGTAACCGCGTTACGTACCGAACTCGAGTCGGCCAAGGGTCAGGCGAAACGGCGCTTATCTCGTCGCGAAGTCGTCGCACAGCTGAAAGCGGATCTCGAAGAGCTGCTGCGCAGCGGTTGGACGGCCGACGAAATCGTCGAGCTGCTTGCCAAGAAAGACTTCAAGATCAGCGCCGCGATGTTGCGTGAGTATCTGCGCGAACCGAAGACAAAGACTCCCGCCGCCGGAAAAGGGCGAATGAACGCACCGAAGGCCTCAAGCGCAGCGGCAAAGTCAAAAGCTGCGACGTAAGGGAACGGGACACCGCAGTGGCGCCGCAACGCAGACCGGAAAGTCCGGTAGGGCTTCGACGCTGGTCCTCCGCAGGACTGGCAGCGTTAGTCGTGCTGCTCGGGGCAATGCTTACGGCTCAGGGCCACGTCCGGATCAATTGGACCGATAGTTTGCCCCGCGGTCTGTATCTCGTCGCGCCGGTGCCGGCCAACGGTTTGGCGCGCGGTCAGATCGTCGTCGCATGTCCACCGCCTAGGTACGCCGTCGTGGGGCGCGTGCATCACTACTTGCTGCTCGGCAAGTGTGCCGGCGGTGTCGCGCCGCTACTGAAGATCGTCGCGGCACGTAGGGGCGACGTCGTCACGCTGACGGCGGCCGGGCTGCGGGTTGACGGCAAACGGCTGCCACACACGGCGCTGCTAGTGGCCGATCGTAGCGGAAATCGTCCCATGCACGTTCGATTCGGAACGTATCGCGTCGCGGCGAACCACGTCTGGTTGTTCACGCCCAAAGACGACGGGTATGATTCGCGTTATTTCGGCGCCGTGAGCACGGCGAACGTGCTCAACGTGGCACGCCCCCTGTTGATTAAATCGGTGGCGATGACGCGATGATCGACCCCTCTCGAACGCGTAAATGACCTCGCCCGCCTTTGCCCACGCTGGATGAGAGTGTAATCTCAACGTCGACCCCGAGATTCTTTACGACGGCCAGGAGGCGATCGGTCGAGAATCCACCCCAGCGACCGTTGACGAGTCGTGAGAGTTCGGGCTGCGAGATGCCGGCGAGGTTGGCTGCGCGCTGCTGGGTGAGCTTACGGCGGCGGATTTCGCCGCTCATCGCGTGGACCAGGTGCGCCTTGAGTAGGTCCTCGTCCGGATTGGGAAGCCCAAGATCGGCGAACACGTTGCCGCTCCCGACTTCGAACCGCTCCTTCTCAGCGGCCGTGGTGTTCTTCATGTTGCCTCTTCGCCTCGCGCAGTCGCCGCTCGATCACATCGAGCTCAGCCTTCGGTGTCGCAATCCCCTGACGCGACTTTTTCTGGAATGCATGGAGCACGTAGACGCGGTCCCCGAGCGTCACCGTGTAAACCGCCCGATACGTTCGTTCACCCCGTTCGTCGTCGGCCACGATCTCGATGACCTCACGCAGCGCCCCCTTCATCGCCTTCGCGTAGGGGACTCGACGACCGCGCTGCGCTTGCCAAATGCCGTATCCGCACGCGCGGCGAACCTCCTCGGGAAAGTCGCTGATATCATCTTTGGTCGGGCCGACGAAGACGACCGGCTTACCCTGCTCCAGCTTCCGGCGCATTATATCAGATTTCCCATAGCCCGGGAAGCACAGGAATCTCCTTCCAGCGGTTCAGCCGAACCTCAAGGAAAGCGAGTACGCACGTCGGAGGACAATGTCAGCAGCGTCGCCGCGGCATTGACGGCATAACGCGACTTCGTCTCGGCGAAGACGCGTTGGGCGAAGCGCGCCAGATGGTCCGGTGCCAGATCGCCGGCGACGTCGGCGAGCGCGACGGGAATCGCGCTTTCCATCGCGCGCAACAGATCAAAAGAGAGCTCGCGCATGACCAGCGCGGCCCGACGTGCGTGCACGTTCACGTCTGACATCGATTCATTTTCCATGCTCATAGTAACGCACGGCCGGATGGCCGCCATGTGATCCGCAAGCATCCCAGCGATGACGGCGGCCCCGGATTGGTTCCGGGGCCGCCGCCGTTCAGATGCGAGCTGCGGACTTGACCGGCACCTTCGCGAGTTTATAGCCGACGCCGTGGATCGTTTCGACGAGCGACGCCGCGGGTCCGAGCGCCAAGCGAACGCGGCGAACGTGAACGTCGACGGTGCGGTCATCATCGACGAGTCCGGCGTCCGGCCAAGCCAAATCCAGCAGTTGGTCCCGCGTCAACACGCGACCGAGGTTTTGGGCGAGCATCGCAAGTAACGCGAACTCGCGCGTTTTGAGTTTGACTGGCCTGCCGTCGACCAGGACCTCATGGCTCGGTACGTTCACGATTAGCATTCCGGTCGCGATGACGGGCTCACTCCCCAGCAGCCGTTCGGCGGCATCGAGTCGCGCGATAACTTCACGTGCGACGACGCGCCCGAAGTCCGCCAGTTCGGCCTTCGTCATCGTGATAAGCACGCGCTCCGGGTCTAGTTCCATCGAACCCTCCGATCAAGCGCCGGTGAGAAAGCCCCACCGGGTACTTGCCGGCACACAGCGTCGGGAGGAGCACGCAAGGGCGCGCGCAGCGCGTCGCGCCGCGATCGCAAGACCCTTGCGGGCGGAGGGACCCGATGCGTAGACTGCCGCACCCGGTGGAGTCTGCTCACCCGTTTGTGCGGCGACGTCATCCTATGCCGGAGGGGTCGGATGACTGAGCGCCCATTTTGCTTCCGCGATCGCGGCGGCGTGGTGACAACAGATCGTGCAGCCGACGGCATCGCGATCGCACACGATCCGGTGCGCATCGCGTGCGGCACGCCGAATGGCAAGCATGTGCGCGTTGCGCAGGAATCCGGGCGAAAACGCATCGTCGCAAAGAGCGCGGCCCCGCCTCGTGAGCGGGGCCGCTTGCTGCTTCATCCGACCTCGACCAGTTTGGGCTCGGCGGAAGCGTTGATGATCGGGTCTTCTTCTGCCGTTTCGTCAACGACGTCGTCGTAAGCGTCCGCCGGCGAACCGCGCAGTCCGAACTCTTCACCGCAGTCGAGGCAGGCGCCGCGCGTCGGCTCGTCGTCGTTCGGCTCAACGTTGGTGTGCAAGCACACCGCGCCGTCTTCATCGGCCGTCGGCGCGGCGTTCTTCGGACCGAGCGGATCGTCGACGATCTCATAACCGGCGAGCAGTGCCTCGTCTTGGCCCTTCGGCCCGACGCCGCTGCCGTTCCAACCGACGTAGTCGGCTTGCTGCACGGGCGCGAACAACTCGAGCGCCCGGGATGTCGCAAGATGCGCTGAAACGGCACCGACCATCGTGCCGATCTGCTCCACGAATTTCGTAATTTTGGGTTCGCCGGCCGTCCCGCTCGCGCGTTGCTGACGCGCCGCGATCGCGGCGAGCCGAGCCTGAATGCGTTGCAAATCCGCAAGGATGGTGTGATCGAGGCGATCGGCACGGCCGTATTCCCCCTCGAAGGCGAGAATGTGTTCCTCGCGCTGCGCCCGCGCCTCGTGGTAGAGCTCGAGCGCCCGCGCCTTGATACGCGAATTTGCTTCGGCGCGTGTGATTTGCAGCGCAGGCGAAGCAGTCGCGACCGTTGCGAGCGCTGTGCTGCCGTTGGTCTTGGCTTTGCGTGACATGGTTCAATCCTCCATCAGACCGTAAGGGGAGATGGCCCTCATCGGACGCAGCCTCACTGCGCGACGCCGACGCCGCCGGCGTTTCGGCCTAGTTCGCCGAAGCGAAAATCTCCGCGACGATCCCGTGCATCATCGGATCGCAGTGACGCAGACGCTCGCGCGTCGCGGGCGGCCACGGCGAATGTGGATCGTTGAGCACGTCGGCGTACGAGCGGGCGCACTCCGCGAAATACTCGTCGAGGCCGGTCGCGGCGTAGGGCGTCACGAACGACCGCGTCGCCGCGAACGCCAAGCGAATCTGCGTATCGTAAGCCGCTGCGGTAGATGCCGTCGCCGAGCGCGCAGTCGATCGCGTGCGCGACCTCGTGACCGGTCGTCATCGCGCTGCGCGAACGCAGGTACACCGTGCGTTCCTCGACGACGAAGAGCCCGGCCGGCGGCACGGGCCATGCGTCGACGTCGACGCCGAGCCGCCGCAACGCAGCGGATGTATCGCGATAGCGCTCGCCCTTCGCGAGCGGTCGCACGCAGCAGCCGGCCGCCACCAGCCGCTCGAGCAGCGGCGTGGGATATGCGCTAACATGCTGGCCGATCGTGGCGCGATCGTTCTCGCTCGCGTCGACGAGGAGCGCGGAGACGACGTCGCTTGGACGCGACGGAATAGAGCTCGACATGAGGAGCCTCCAAAACGAAGCCGCGGCGCCCTTATGAGCGCCGCGGCGGTGTGATGATGGGAGCCGGGTTTACGCGGCGGTGCGACGCCGGCGGGAACCGCGCCGCGCGCGCTCCTCGAATGGCGAGCCATCGAAGGCGTCCGACGCGACCTCGGCCGGCACGTCCTCGAGCGGATGCGTGCCGAGCAGCCGCCGCACGGTGTAACCCGCGCTCAACAGCCGCGACGCCTCATCGCGCGAGAGCTGCGTGAAGTCCGGGATCGTGACGCTGGGATCGAATTCCCACGCCTGCGCACCCGTCCCATCGGTCGCCATCGCGAGCAGCGCTTCGAGCTGCGCTCCGCTCGGCCGCGTCGTCCGGTAGAGTTCGCACATCGCGTTGGCGTGATCGCCGGCGTCCGTGAACATCCAGGCGCCGGTCATCGGATTCCACACGCCGTTGTGCGCCTTCATCGCCAAGCGGCAGAACTTTGTGCGATCGTCGTTGATCGTGTAGAGCGTCGTCATTGGTTTGAACCCTTCTCCGCCCGAGGCGGTCGCTGTTGATGGGTCCGTTAAAGACGTGGACGCGCTGGAACGGCGCAGCGGACAAGGGCGGCGCAGCCGAACGTGGAGCGGAGCGCAGCGAGCACCGGAAGTGTCCCTTGCGTTTCGTCGCGGCCACGTCTTAGGATCCAAAGATCAATAGCGATTGACTCGGGCGGAGAAGCGACGCAGGCCAGTGCTTCGAGTGTGTCGAGTGCGGGCGTTTCGTATTCTGGCTGAACGATCTCGATGCGTGCGCGGCGATGGTCATGCGCCGTCCCGACTCGCTCGGGCCGTCGCGTCTCCCGCCGCCTCCAGCGCGGCGGCCGCCGCCACATTGTCGCCGTAGGTCGCCCAGTCGTGCGCCGTGCCGTCCCAAATCGCGTCGGCGATATCGGTACGCGCCCCGTGTGCCAGCAGCATCTCGATCATCGGCAGGTCGCCGTTGGCAACGGCTTGATGCAGCGCGGTGCTGTGCGCGTGCACCGGCAGGTACGCGTCGATCTCGGCACCTGCCGCAAGCAGATCTTGCGCCGCCTCGCGTTCGCCGTTGATCACGGCCAAGCCGAATGCGGCGTCGCGCGCCGCTGCATCGGCCTCGCCGACGCGCGCTGCGAGGAATGCGCGATCGCCCAGGGCGCCCGCGATCGGTACGGTCATCGGATGGCCCGTCGCGAGCACGTCGCGAATGGGTGTCAGCTCGCGGTGCGCGGCCGTCACGGCGATCGCATTGTCGCTGGGCTTCGCGCCGGCGCCGAGCAAAAGCGCGACAAGCGGCGTTTGGAAGCCGTGTTCGCGCGCGATGCGGCCGCTCATCACGAGTTCGAGCGTGTAGTCGAGATCGCTGCGCTCCACGCCGCGCGCGATCATCAGCTGCGCAATCTCGATGACGTTCTCCGGCATGCGTTCGGCCAGCGTCGGATTGTACGCGATGAACCAGAACAGCTTCGGATCCAGAAAATACTGGTGGCGTTGCGCCTCGTGATAGCACGGCGGTTCGATCGCACGCTCGTGCAGCAGCTGCGGCCGCTCGTTAAGCAGTCGCGTCAACACGGCAACGTCGCCCGCATGAATCGCCGCGACGGCGGCGCGAAACTGCGGATCGGTGATGACCGGACGCTCGAGCAGCGCGACGATCGCCGCGCGATCCGGCGCCGTTCCGTCGCGCGCCGCGTCGAGCGCGGTCCGTCCGCCCGCATCGTGTTGCCATTCGAGCGCACCGGCGGCGATCAGTGTTTCGACAAGCGCGAGCGGTCCACGCCGCGCGGCGGCGTGCAGCGGTGTCTCGCCGGTACCGTTGTGACGCGGATTCGCACCGAGCGCGAGTAATTCGCGTACCGCGGCGAGCCGTCCGTCGTCGGGCGCATCGCTCGCGCAAACGTCCCAGAGCGCAACGCCGCCGCCGTCGTCCCGGCCGGCGTACGGACGGTCCGGCGTTTCGCCGCGCACGCGGTCAACGCGTTGCATCAGCGCGCCCCACGAACGGTCGCCGTAGCTCTGCGCAACCAAACGGTGAGCCGCGGCGAGCTTCAGCGAGCGTTCGCGCGCAAGCCGCTTTGCGGCTTTACGAAGATATTCGCGCGACGGGCGCGCGGGAAGTTCGGGCATGGTCGTCCTTTCCGTAGGGTGCCCGATGTCCGCACGACGGGCTGGAAAGGTCGAACCGGCGCGGGGCGCTGGAATCTCGGCGGGCTGAGCCCTTTCCGCGGACGGGTGGCCGCCGTATCGGCCGCGCGTCTCACTTCTCCGTACTCGCGCCCGTCGCCCCGTTGGCGTGGGTCCCAGGGACGCCGATCCGCACGATCACGAACGATCTGGAACGCGCGTTAGCTAGGGCGGCCGTTCAGATTCATGCAGACTTCGCGACGATCTCGGGAACGCGACGCTGAATATATCCGATCGAGCTTTCGCCGGCGCTGGTTTCCCCCCGGACCCCCCTCCCATTGCCCGTCACGTCAGTCTCCGATTCCGCTCTACGCGCGGGGACCGCGTACATCAAAGTCTGTCCAACACTTCCCGGAACCGAGCAGAGCGGGGAACCCCCTACGCCCGGCCCCCCAAAGTCTGATAGGCCGCGCGAAGCCTGCACACGAGCTGCCGTCGCGCTCCCAGCACGTCGAACGACCGAAACAGAGGCGCTCGCAAGGAACCGGTAAAACTTGCGAACGCTGACGGAAAGAACGCGCGCGATCATGGCTGGTAGAGAAGCATCAGTCTCGTTATGCACGGTCAGTAGGGTGCGCAGCAGCGTTCCATAGCCGTTACTATCAAGGCCAGGAAAACGTCGGGATTTCATCAGATTATTCCGGCTTCGAAAACGAGTAAAGGTTTAAGCCCCGCAGTGCTATCGCCACTGCCATCGGCCATAACGCCGCGTCGGGTTCAGCGAACGCGCGTGCCCGTTCGGTGACCTGTGCGCGATCGTCTTCCGGAAGCGTCGCGAAGATGTCCATCGCTCGTGATTCCGGCTCGACGCCGCCCCCTCGCTTCAGGACTTCGTGCTCGCGGAGCCGGCGATCAGCCGCCACCGCAGTCATACAAAGCGTCCGGAGATATTTCGCTGGGGCGCGGACCTCGCCTCGCCGATAGGCTGGCTTGGCAAGAAGCAGCTTGGCGGCGTTTCTGACATCATCGAGCGGCAGATCAGCCAGTTCTTGAGCCCAAGCGATGGCGTCATCCGAGCTTATACCGAGGGGTTGGAGAGCGTTCACTATTGCGGGGATGGTTTCGTTGTTTATTTCGACTACGGCAGTGGGGTATTGTTGCCGTTGGTTTTTTATAGACCTATGGTTCTTCTTCTGCTGTGGGTCGCACGGCTGAGACTCATTATCGGTGAACGGTCGCACAAATGCGACGTTTTCGCATCGCACACGTGGGACTTGTCCAGGTGACGTCGCGGGCGCAATAGGTCGCACCGATGCGATGTCTTTGCTCGACCGAATACGGTGATTAGGTCGCACACGTGCGACGATTTCTTGAGCCGCCGATGTGATGTGGTCATTGCGGCTAGCCGCTGGCGTGATCGTCTTCGAATTCGCAACGGAGGCTGCGGTGTCAATAGGACGCACCGACGCTAGGCTCTCCGGCTCAGTTTCTATCGCAAGTTTGAGGTCCGCGCGGGGTTTGCGTAAGGTTCTCCGCGGCGCCGGCTTGCGACGAGTGCTGTTCTGGATCGAAAGTTCACCCGTTGCGAGGATGTCATCCGGCCGAACCGGCTTCTCGTACACGGGGAACAGTTTGTATTCGTTGCGCCGGCCGCGGCGGTTGCGCCTGAGGAAACCGTATCGCTCCAGTTCCTCAAGCAAGCGAAAGACGGTGTGTTTTGAGGTGTTCATGTCCCGCGTGAGCGAATCGATTTTTGGAATGCATCCACGTGGACCGTCGTAATGTAGCAAGATGCCAGCAAGAACCTTAGCATCGTTGGACAGCGAGGGGTCTAGCAGCATGGCGACAGGCGTTGGCACGAACCACCGCAACGCTAAGGTTGAGCGACGTATAGGTGCAGATGTCGAAGTAAGAGTTTGAGCGACTCCCAGCGACTGCAGCTCCGCCTTCACTCGAAGAACATCCGCCGCTCAGCGCGTCGTTCGCGGCGTACAAAAAGCTTACAGCGCGCTTGCGCTGTCAAAGCCAACAACGTCGTACCCGTGGTCTCGATCAGGTTTCCCCCGCCGAAACGGAACGCCGCGCTCACGACGGCCTATCCTATTAGTGCTAGTTTAGCGCACTTCAGATGAGCCGGTTTAGGCCTTGCGACGGTGGGATTACGACCTGCTGGCTACGCAGATGTAGCGTAAAATTGGAACGGGTGCCTTCAGTCGACCATCTCAGGGTGGGCCACCAGATTTGAGACTCGACCATACGACGGTGGGGTAACGAACTCAATTCGACCATTAGAGGGTGGGGTTAAAGCTGCCATTCGCGCATGCGGCGGTGGGATACGGCTGCATTCGACCATTCGATGGTGGGCTTTTTGTCGTGCGTCTTCATTTCGCGATGCGCTTGCCGCTGATTCAACCCGTCCATGGTGGGGTCTATTTCGCGATTCGGCCACGGGGCGGTGGGGTTTTAGATCGGGGCAAAGGCGCGGAATCCCTCGAGAATCAAAACGCCATACTTTAATTCAACCATCGGATGGTGGGGCGCGTTACCGCGCCAGGGCAGGAGCGCTCGGAAAGAATACGACCGTCCAGCCCAGCCACTTATTAACCCAACGCGTGCGGGGCAACTCTTCTGTCGCGCCATCGTATCGCCATCCGCCAATCAGGCCGTCGCGGGCGAGCAACTCGAACGCATCCTCCACATTCTCCTTGAAACGGTCGGCATGTCGTTCCGGAGTCGGGAGTCGCGCGCTCTGTAAGAGGTCGCCGATCGTAACGGACTCGCCGACGCGACGGAACATGACGGCCAAAGAAAACCGCATCGCGAAACGCTGCGCATCGACGTTGACATCGTATTGCACGATCTTGTGCAACATTTGCTTCACGGAATCGGGCGTCTCGATATATGGCTTTGCCCATTCCCCGATTCCGGCACGCACGGCGTAGGGTACGTCAACGGCGTCGGCGCTGACGATCGCTGGAAGGCGTATTGGCGTCCCACGGCGCTGGGATCCGATTTCTTCTTCGCTTTCGACGGCAACTTCGATTAGTCGTGAAGTGACGTTGATTTGTTTCTTGCGTTTTCCACGACCGCTGGTTACCTCGACGACATCGCGGGCCGTCACCCAGATGTCGGAAAGGAGGCGGAAGCGCCGAGCTTCGCCGCGCTTCTGTTCGGGGCGGAAATCACCGCTCTTGTGGCGCCGAAGCCCGCGGAAACTCAACGAATCGTTGACGTGAATCCGAACCTTCTCAAGCGGATTGTCATTGCTGAGACACCGAGCCATGACGTACAGGAGCGTCTGCGCGGCCTCGTCGCCGCCAACCTCGATTACCAGGTTCCATGCTTCCTCAGCATTGACCGCGGCTGGCACACGAGGATCGCCAATGGAAACGAACGTCCGATCCGTGTTGCCGTAGTAGAGAGAACCGTCGGCGGCACGCTGCCACGAACTCGGCTCATCGATCAACGCGTCCACAACCGTTTCAGAGGCGCTACCCGCCAGGTAGGGAATCGCTGGCGGCGGATGGGGCCCTTCCGGCGGGCGAGGCACCTTGGGCGCAGCAGGCGGTGGCGTGCTCTTGCGGCGGCGCCGAGTACTCATTTCGCGTGATTCGTCTCACGTGTTTCCGGTTCCATCCAGCGGCGCATCAACGTGCGAGGGGTCGCGACGATATGACGGCGCTGCCCGCGCCAAACATGGAGCGGACGAGTCCGATAGATAATGGTAGATCAAGGCAGAGTCGGGACGTCGGCGCGGGCTGTCGCTGGTTGCCTAGACGCGCGATTTCGCAGCAGACGTAAAGTAACTTCATTCGGGCGCGTCTGTACCGACAGACGTTGTCGCGGCGATGCGTTTAATCCATGCCTCGGGATCGCGATCGACTAGCTCGTCTAGCAAACGCAGGCCAGCACGCACGAACAGGGACGGGTTTCCTCCTTTGCGGATGCGAAACCCGTATGCTCTTGCTTGTGCATCGGAACGCTGCAAGATCGCGAGGTCGCGCGGTTCCAGCGTGACGTTGGCCTTCTCCCATTTAGGTAGCTTCACCGGCCGCTCGGGGGCCCGCAGCAATGCGCGAAGGTCGTTCCCGTTTTGGCCGCGTTCAGGACTGCCAAATTGCGCTGCATTTATCATGGACCTTGGTGAACCGGTGGATGCAGCTTGCGGAAGCACGTCCCCGGCAGCGCGGGGGAGAGAACTAGGGTCGGTTTGAGAGACCGATTCCGGTGGCGCAGGCTCCGGTATAGCACTCCGAGATGAGGCGGGTTCCGGCTCGCGCGACGCAGTTGTCTTGAGTCTTGACTCGTCTTTATCTGTGGCCGGCATGGCTGATCCAGTCACAGTCACCGGCGCTGCATTTTCCGCAGCGTCGGTGACTGTTGCCGCTATGATAGAGCGCAGCCGATCAGAGCGTTTCTCGCTCATGGCGAGGCTGCGGGGACGAGCGCGAGCACGCGGTCTGCAAGCGCCTCAAGATCGTCGAGAGCTAACTGGTGCGCCCGCGACTTTGCAATCGCCGCCAAGGGCTTAGACTCTGTGTACGCATCCTTAAAGCCAACTGTGAGGTAGATCGGTTGGATCCACGGGAAGCGACCCGTCTCTTCAAGTCCAGCTCGCACGTCTCGAACTAAGAGTTCTCGAGGGTCGGCCTTAGTGATGATCGCTCCCGCTAGTGACGGCTCACGCTGCAAGAGCTTCGTAAGCCCAGCCAAATACCTGACGAGCTTACCTAAGCCGTCGATAGACTCCTTAGAAGGCTCGACAACAACAACGACATGGTCGGCTGCGTACATCGTCGCGGTCGTTAGGGCGCGAAGGGCGGGCGGGCAATCGAATAGCACGAAATCGTAGCGAGTCTCGACCGCCTCCATGAGCTCCACAAAACGCACCATAAACATTGGCGTGGAGGTAAGAGCGATCTCTTGATGGTTTAACCGATCAAAATCCGCGCCGATCACGTCGATCCCATAGGCATCAGAACGATGGGTGATCACCTGAACGAGCTCGCTGACTTCTTCTGCCGAGCCGTAACCTAGGATTTCCGCGGTTCCATCAGTGGCCTTGCCTATGGTCGCGGTGGTCGCCGTGCCTTGAGGATCGACGTCGATGACAAGGACACGCTTCTCGCGTGCGGCAAGGGTCGCGGCCAGGTTGATCGTGGTGGTCGTCTTCCCGACGCCGCCCTTTTGATTGATGATAGCGATGGCAACGGCCTGACGACTGCCCTGTTGAGGTTCATCGTCAGCGTGTAAGTCAAGACTCTTCATTGCTGAGTCGTCCTTCAAGATACCGGAGTCCAGACACCTTCCGACCATCCGCAGTGCCGATCTATGCGTTTCAAGTCGTCGCCGACTCTCGAACCTGATGTCATGACGACGGAGTCGTGGCACAGGTGTACAGACACACGGATAAGGAGTAAGGTGTCTTGACTCAGGAATCACGGTGTCGACCGGCTGGCCTTCGTGGCTGGCCCCCGACAAGCCACCGAACCGCAACTAATGCTGAGCCTTGACTCAGGAGTCCACCCTTGAATAGCCCCGCGCACTTCACTTAAAGGTTTATGGCTATCAGATCACCACATTGCGGCGTGCAGCCTTTCGGCGCCCTCCTGTGCAGCCAGCGAAAGAGCGAGTCGCGGCCTACATCCCCGCGAGCCTATCGGGTATGCTGCAACCTCGCGCCGATAGGGCGTTCGTGTGGCGCCCGCCACCAGTCCCAAATCGTCCGGGCGATGGTCGCGAGAGGTAGCACAGATCGAGTCGAGTCGCGGACGGAATCAAATCTTTGCTGGAAGCGCTTGCTCGCGCAGCGCTGGGGCTCATGGCAGCCTGCGGGGTGGCGACGGCGAATCGTCAGCTACCCGTCGTTAAGTCGGGTAAGCCCGCTTTGAAGCGGCGAACTGCAGCGGCGAGCCGCATCTTATAGAGTGGCGTTTCAGGGCGAAGCGGAAACGGATACGGCCCCCGCGCGGCTTCAGCGCGCAAGGCCGCGGCGATGTCGGTCGGCAGCATCCCGATCGCTTCAAGCGCCTCTTGGAGCTGCCTGGCGTCGCGTTCGCGCTGGGCTCGCTGCGCTGCCCCGCGCTCGGCCTCGGCCCGTCGGTCGCCCGCTCCACGCACGAGCTCGTGCCGGCAGCCGCGGCAGGCCCACGCGATCGTCCGAAGATCGGCGGGATCGACGTGCACCGCCACCACGCCCTCGCGCACCATGCAGACCACGCACGAGCCCGGTGTCACAGCGCCGCGCCGGCGAGCACGCTCGAGGGCTTTACGGGCGCGCGTTGCTGCGGGGGAAGAAGAAGCTGCCTCCGGCGAAGTCGCCGCAACGCTTTGCCCCGCTTGGCGCCGTCGAGCTCGCCAGCGCCCCATCGACGCGGCGTGGTGCTCGCGACACAGACGACCGTCGCCGGGTCGCGCGTCTGCGCGACAGCCGCGCTTGGCGCAGACGCGCCGCAGCGGGAGGAGCGGCGGCCCGAAGTCGTCGATTTCGTGCTCGGAGGGGTGCTCCACGTCGCGATAGTACCACACGTGACAAGAAGCTGACTTCCGAGAATGTTTGCTTCTCGGAGGTCAGGATATGGCCGATTTCGAACCCGAACCCAAATGGGGATTGCGCTAGAACCGAAGGACGAAGAAGAAACGCCCGTCGCTGCTCTAACGGCGGAGACCGCGGCGGCCATCGAGGAGCTGCGCGCCGAGGCGCGCGCCGCCGCCGAAGCGAGTCGCGCTCCCTCGAGCGAGCGCGCCTACGCCGCCGACTGGCGGGATTTTTCGGCATTCTCGGGGCGCATCGGTCGGGAGCGGCTACCAGCCGGACCGGAAACGGTCGCGCTTTACGTCGCGGACCTGCGACGGCGCGGCCGCAAACCAGCGACCATCGCGCGCAAGCTCGCAGCGATCGCGATCTATCACCGGTCGACGAATTATCCGACGCCGACCGCGCACGACGTGGTGAAGGCTGTGGTTCGCGGAACGCGACGGCAGCTCGGCGTCGCGCAGCAGCAGAAGACCGCTCTCGAGCTCGACGCGCTGCGGGTGGTCGTTGCGGCGATTCCCGACGATCGACGCGGACTGCGCGATCGCGCGGCGCTGCTCGTCGGCTGGGCCGCTGCGTTGCGTCGCTCGGAACTCGCAGCGCTCACCGTTGACGACGTCACGTACGAGCCCGAAGGGATGATGCTGGCGATTCGCCGCTCCAAGACTGACCGCGAGGCAAGTGGCGACACCGCCGCAGTGCCGTTCGGAGAAGAAGAAGCGACGTGTCCTGTTCGCGCGCTGCAACGCTGGCTGGAGGCTGCCGCCATTACGGAGGGTCCGCTGCTCCGCCGCGTTGATCGTCACAAGAACGTTGGTGCTGCGCTTTCGGACCGCGCCGTCGCAGAGATGATCGCCGCGCGTGCCTCGGCGGTCGGCCTTGAGGGAAATTTTGGCGCGCACTCCTTACGCTCAGGGTTTGCGACCTCGGCTGCGCGCGCGGGGCGCCAGGAGGCGGCCATCATGCGTCACGGCCGCTGGAAAAGCGTACAAGTCGCACGCCGTTACATTAGGGCGGGCACGCGTTGGGACGGCAACCCAGCCATCGGTCTAGGACTGTAAACTTTCACTACCACCTAGTGTGATGATTCACGAGTTCATTGAATAAATCGGGGTACCGTGGTAGACTGAACTATGCAGCGTGGGCGTCCACTTCGGGAACTCAACGTAACCGACGATGAGCGCTCTGAGCTACAGCGTTGG
>JAABUQ010002710.1_pt1 | contig 34408 bp, 35 predicted proteins | sample 5560001 | NCBI WGS metagenome assembly JAABUQ01 (sample SAMN10711888, study PRJNA513371) | rock metagenome | isolation source: Antarctica rocks | place: Antarctica: Victoria Land, Finger Mt nord | collected 2015-12-18
GGCCTTTTCGAGCGCGGCCTGCTCGGCGTCGGGAAGCGAAAGAACGGTGATTCGAGCCATGATGCTTACAGTCTAACACATTTTGGAACAACTACTTATGACATTATGCGTAAACTCATGGCCTCGAGGGCGTTTCACCTTTGCATCAATGTATTTTTCTTCGCTGCCACGGTGGCTGGACTCTTTGCCACTTATTTCTGGCTGGCAATCCCAATCTTCGTGATTAGTCTGCCAGTTGCGATCTTCTCTAAGTCAAAACAGCTCAAAGAAATACTTGTGAGCTGCCTTCTTGCCTTCTTTGCAGTCTTTCTTGCCTTCTGGGTGCAGTATATCATCAAGCATTAAAGCCAAAAGACTGATTCGTTATGAGGCTTGCACCTGCCAAACACCGAAAACGCCTAAAGACACTCACGTTCAATACCGACAATCAGGTCGCCATCACAGGCATCAACTTCGACGGCAACGGCAACCCGACCACCTACAAAAGTGCTACGCTTGCCTTCGACCCCGAAGACCGCCTGACCGGCATGACCTCACCCGCGTTCTCGGCGGCCTATGACGGCGACGGCCTGCGGGCCAGGAAGACTGCCAACGGCACGACCACCTACTACGTCTACGGCGGCGGCACGGCCATTGCCGAGGAGACCTTCAACGGCACGTCGGCCAGCTTCTCCGCTCTGGACGGCTGGCGGGCGCGGAAGCAGGGGAGCCTGGTGTACCAGTTCGTGTACGACCCGCAAGGCTCAGTGCAGCAGCGTCAAACGGATACGGCGTACTCATCGGGCTTTGCCGCGTTCGACCGCTCGACGTTCGAGGGCTACGGGGCCTTGCGCCAGGCTAACAAGAGTTCTTCGGGTGCAGGCGTGCTTCACGGAATGACATCAAAGTGGGCCTGGTCGCAAGGGATGGCAGACGCAGGACGAAACTCCCCGTTGCAGGTAGCCCAGCATGCTTCTAATGCGACCAACGCCACAGGAGGCCTAATTGCAATTTTAGTCATGCCTGCCATGGAAGTAGAAGCAGGTAGAGCTTCTTGTGCTTGCGCCGGCCCTGACTTCCTCCGATGTCTACGAGAAGCGCTTGATTGCCATCGCCACCTTGCCCATGATCCGCACGTCGGCGGCGAAGATCGGCTCGTAGTCGGCGTTCTCGGGCTGGAGGCGGACGCCCTTCGCCTCGCGGTAGAACGTCTTCACCGTCGCCTCCTCCCCCAGCAGGGCGACCACAATGTCCCCATCGACCGCCGTGTCCTGCCGGCGGGCGACCACGATGTCCCCGTCCGCGATCCCCGCGTCCCGCATCGAGTTCCCATACACTTCCAGCGCGAACAGGTTGCGCCCGCCCTGGTCCCCCCGCCGCAGCAGCGAGACCGGCACGGGCAGCGTCTCGCCGCTGTACGTGTCGTCGATCAAGAGTGGCGGCCCGCCGGCCACGCGGCCCAGCAAGGGGACGCACACCGAGCGGCCCAGCGTCACCCGCTCGCCGCCCTCCATCAGGTCCAGCGAGCGCTTATAACGGTCACGGCGCAGGAACCCCTTGGCTTCCAGGCTGTCCAGGTGCTTCTTGACGGTGCAGGAGGAGCTGAGACTAACCTCCTTGCCGATCTCGCGGACCGTCGGCGCGTGGCCGCGCTGCTCGATGTGCGTTCGAATGACGTCCAGGATCTGGCGCTGCTTGTCGGAAAGTGCTTCCATGAGGGATGATTCCTTTGGGATGAATGGGGGATGGATGAAATGGATTGGAATAAAGGCCAACAATGGCGAATAAGTGCATTCACGGGGATTATACCACGGATGAGGGGAACCTACTCAAACTTTTGTTTGTTTTTTTCTATGTGTGGGCAGAATCGCATTGACATCACGCTATATGTTGGGTTATAATGCCCTGCGATACAAACTAATGTTTGCCCGACTTTCACGAAAATGTGAGGAGAATTGACTATGGTTCCGCTGAGAATTGACGTCTGTGAAGAGCGCACCCGCATCCAATCGATCTACACCAAGCCCCGCCTTGTCCTGACGGATCTTATCCAGGACACGGCCCCAGAGCCGGCCCCGGTGTCGGTCGCCCGCCGCAGCTTCTTTTCCCGCATCGAGAGCGTCCTGCTTTCCGCCGCCGCCGTCGCCGTGCTCTTCTTTTTCCTCTCCATCTCCGTGCTGTCCCTGGTCCGCAGCGTCCAGCAGAGCTACGCCCCGCCGACCCAGCCTACGATGGTGATGATCGCCAAGACGGTCAAGCCGGGCGATACGCTGGCGAAGCTCGCCAACCGCTACGGCGATCCCAATGCCTATCTCCCCGTGCGCGAAGAGCAGATCGCGCGGGCCAACCACCTTTCCGGTGCTTTCCCGCTCGTTCCCGGCCAGCACCTCCGCATCCCCGTTACCAGTCCCGTCGTGATCGCCCGGATACAGCGGCAGGGCCGCGCCCTTCTCGCCTCGCGCTAGGACACGCTCCCTGGTGACGAAAAAGCCCCGGTCTCCCAAGAGACCGGGGCTTTTTTGCTTCAATCACGCTCAACGTTCCGCGAGAGCGGGGCGTCGCGTCTTGTCCCGCTGGCACCCAGGGCACAGAGCCTCGCCGTAGTTGCGGATGGATAGCTCCTGCTGGGCCTTGGTCAGCGCCTTGCCACAGCCGACGCAGCCGGGCATCCCGTTCGGCGTCGCGTCTGGGGCGGGCGTCTCGGCCCGCGCCGGGGCGGCCTTGACGGCGGCGGGCCTCGGTGCGGCGGGCGCGTCGTCGCCGAAGGGGTCATCCTCGGTGGCATCCAAAAGACCTTCGCCGCCGATCAGCGCCTCGAAGTCGTCCTCGCCCGCGTCGTCCATGACCGCCGTGGCGGCGCGGGGTGACTCGGCGCGTGGGGCTTCTTGGCGCACCTGCGGCCCGCCCCCGTCTCGGCTCCCGGCAGGACGGTCGGCGGCTTCGCGCGGCGGGGCGGAGCGCGGGCCATCGCCGCCGCTGTTCTGGCCGCTGCTGTTTTGATTGCCGCTGTTCTGGCCGCTGCTGTTTTGATTGCCGTTGTTCTGGCCGCTGCTGTTTTGATTGCCGTTGTTCTGGCCGCCCTGCGGCGGCGGGTTTCCGTAACGGCTGCTCCCACCCCCACCGTAGTTCCCGCCACTCGGTCCGCCGTTACCCTGGCCGCCACCGTTCTGACCGCCGCCGGGACGGTTTCCACCAACAGGGTAGGGGCTGTCGGCGAAGCGCCCGCGCCCGACCTCGTCCAAGTCGGGCGAGAACTGGGTCCCGAACCCGCACAGGGCGAGCGCGCGGCCCACGGCACCGGTGTTACCAGTGATTGTCACGACATCATTGCTGAAGCGCGCCACCCAAGTCCCGAATGGCGTCTGAGGGCACCAGACATCTGCCGTGCCCGCATCTTCCACGACAATGTTGCTGGCCCAGACGGAGCGCGTTTTCTTCCGGCGCGCGACCCAGATGCCGCCACAGGTGTCGCGGACGCTTGCTTCACAAACCATGCTGCCTTCCAGCGCGCAGAGGGCGGTCCAAACATCAATCACCCAGTCGTTACGACCAGGCATCTGTGCGAAGCTACCCTTCTTGTCTGCCTCCGCAAGCATCATGGCTTCCAGCATAGCGGCGCGGGCTTCGGTCGAAAGCCCGGCGATGACATGGGGCAACTCCGTCTCATGGACGATGCCGAAGGTATCGTGGAGATCGTGCAGGTAGCTTGCAGCGATGTTCCAGCGGTAGCCGACTCGACAGTCATACGTCTTGCCGGTTGGGAACGTCCGGGTGTGTGCGGGCACCACTGTTTCTTGGTGGGGTACGTCCGCTAGGTGCTCACGGATTGCGCTGACACCCCCTGGTTTGGACTGGCAGATGTAACCGCGGATGTGTTTGCCGCTGTAGCGGACACAGCCGTCCGTGATCAGCATCCCCATGAGGAACGCCTGCTGAGGTGTCACTTCCAGCAGGCCGGACGGCGCGGAAGCCGCGACGGTGATCGCGTCCGCCTTTGTCAGCTGACTTGTTTCCCGCATCTTCCGGTAGACATACTTCTTTGCGCGGTTCAGCACGGAGTAGCGTATCGCCCATTTATGATCCGGGGTGCAGACGACATCGAAGCCTTTGCCGTTGTGTGCGCGCACGATGGGAGCATCTTGATAACGCCGCACGGCAAGCAATGGGACCCAGCCGAGGCAGTCCTCGTCGGCGCTGTAGGCAAGGACCGGCTCACCAAGACGCAGTTCGTCGTGCGACTTCCAGCCCTCCGCCGTCAGGATGCGCGTGTCCATCGGGACACACTCGGCCTTCTCCATGTAGTCCCCGAAGCCTTTGACGTCTTCCTTCTTGGTGCCGGTCGCCATCAGCTTGCCGTCGGCGTTGTAGATAGTGGCCCGGAAGACGGCGTACTGCTTCTCGTGGTTGATCTCGACCGGCTCGGTGTGGATGCCCCAGTCGGGGTGCTCCTGCCGGAACCAGACGATGCGTGCCGAGACGGGCAGGTAGGTCTGGCCCCCCTGCACCTTGATCAGCGATTTCTTGAAGTCAAAGGCCATCGGTCAGTTCTCCTTAAACCAGGTCAGTGTTCTCGCGTGTTCAGTCTCCCCCTTCCCTCAGAAGAAAGGGGGCCGGGGGTTGGGTTCTTCAAGCCGATGTCACGCCGCCAGGGCCAGGCCGTCCACGTCGTCGGCTTCCATGTCGGCGGGCAGACTGGTCACCGGGCCGACGGCGATGTCGCGGATGCGCGCCTCCATCTCCGAGGTGATGTCCGGGTGCTCGTCCAGGAACGCCTTGGCGTTCTCGCGGCCCTGCCCGATGCGCGTCTCACCGTAGTTGAACCACGCCCCGGACTTGCTGGCGATGCCCAGTTCGATTGCCATGTCCAGGATTCCTCCCGAGTGGCTGATGCCCGTCCCGAACATGATGTCGAACTCGGCCTGGCGGAACGGCGGGGCGACTTTGTTCTTGACGACCTTGACCTTGACCCGGTTGCCCACCATGTCCGTGCCCTGTTTGAGCGTTTCGACCCGGCGCACGTCCAGCCGCACCGACGCATAGAACTTCAGCGCCTTGCCGCCCGGCGTGGTCTCGGGGTTGCCGAACATGACACCGATCTTCTCGCGGAGCTGGTTGATGAAAATGATGACGCAGCCGCTCTTGGACACGCTGCCCGAGAGCTTCCGCATGGCCTGGGACATCATGCGCGCCTGCAAGCCCATGTGGCTGTCGCCCATCTCGCCCTCGATCTCGGCCTTGGGCACCAGGGCCGCCACCGAATCGATCACGATCAGCGCCACCGCGTTCGAGCGCACCAGGCCGTCGGTGATCTCCAGCGCTTCTTCCCCGGTGGACGGCTGCGAGACCAGCAGGCTGTTGATGTCCACGCCCAGCCGCCGCGCGTACTCCGGGTCCAGGGCGTGCTCGGCGTCCACGAACGCACAGATGCCGCCCTTCTTCTGCGCCTCGGCCACGAGGTGCAGGGCCAGCGTCGTCTTGCCCGATGACTCGGGGCCATAGATCTCCGTGATGCGTCCCTTGGGGATGCCGCCGACGCCCAGGGCGACGTCGAGCGCGACCGAGCCGGTCGGGATCGTCTCCGTCACCAGCTTCTCGGCCTGCCCGAGCCGCATGATGGCCCCCTTGCCGAACTGCTTGTCGATCTGCGCCAGGGCCGATTCCAATGCTTTTTCTTTGTCCAAGACCGTTCCCCCTCTACACCTTCGCTTCAAACGTATGTTCGATGAACACCCTACTATACCCCATACCGCCCAAAAAATCAAGAAAAATTGCCCTTCATTAACACCGTATTCATACCAACAATTAACAGCAAAAGCATACGCCGATATTCAGCGCCTTGACAGGGGCACGGCCCCCGGTTATAATGACGCAGGCCGGAACAGTGCCGCCCGGCCCAAAAAGCGGCCTGCCCCAAGGCACCCCTGCTGGAGGAGTACATTTGCGAGATTTCACTAAAGCCCGTTCCCTCGGCTACCTGTCCGTCGCCACGCTCTTCTCGGCGACCGCCCTGTCTTTCCCGTTCGTTGCCCTGGCCCAGGCTCCTGCGGTCAACGCTCCCGCAGTCAGCACGGCTCCCGATGCCGCCGTTGCGCCGCTCGCCCCCCTTTCCGACGCCCTCCTCACCCACACCCGGACCGTCTTGATCGCGGACGGCACCCGCGCGCCCCGGTCACTGACGACCAAAGCACGGACCGTCGGTGAGGCGCTGGCCGAGGCCGGCCTCCGCTGTAGCAACGATGACCGCATCGTTCCCCGGCCCGCAGCACTGCTGGCGGACGGGAACGGCGTTCAAAAGATCACGATCACCCGTGTCCGCTTCGAGACCCAGACCGAGGCCCAGGCCATTCCCTATAAGACCGTGTTCAAAATGAGCCGTGATGTCGCTCCCGGCCAGATCCACGCGGGCCATCACGGCACCCCCGGCGTCCTGACCCGCTCCTACCGCGCCGGCTACGTCAACGATTCGCGCACCTCGCGCAAGCTCGTTGGTACGCGCGTCACCCGGCAGCCGCAGGACCAGGAGACGCTGGCGGGCATCCGCGTCCGCGAGGCCCGCGCCCTGCCGTCGCGCTCCGGCACCTACCAGCGCATGACCTGTTTCCACATGGTCGCCACGGGCTATTCGCCCTACGAGGGCAGCAGCGAGGGGCGCTGCGCCAACGGCATGCGGGCCGGCTACGGCGTCGTCGCCGTGGACCCGCACCTGATCCCGCTCGGCTCCAAGCTCTACATCGAGGGCTACGGCTACGCCCTGGCCGGCGACACGGGCGGCGCGATCAAGGGCCACCGGATCGACCTGGGGCATACGACGTTCCGCGAGGCCGAAGGCGTGGGCCGCCGCCGCGTCACCGTCTGGCTGCTCGCCCCCGCCCGGTGAAAGACCCCGGAACCTAACCCCTGGCCCCCTCCCCCGAGGGAGGGGGCCCGCGCCGGGTACAATGGGCGCATGAACCTTTCCAGCCCCGCCGCCGTCTCCGCCTTGCTGGCGCGGCATGGCCTGCACCCGCGCAAGCGGTTCGGGCAGAACTTCTTGGTGGATGCCAACACGCTGGCGAAGATCGTGGGTGCAGGGGGCGTGGGTGAGGGCGGGGCGGTCTTGGAGATCGGCGGAGGGCTGGGTGTTTTGACGGCGGCCCTGGCCGTTGCCGTCGGACCGAAAGGCCGCGTCGTCACCGTCGAGGTGGACGAAACACTGCTGCCGGCCCTGGCCGAGACCGTGGGCGAACTCCCGCAGGTCCGGGTCGTCCCCGCTGACGCGCTGGCCTTGGACTGGCCCCTGTTCCTCGACGAGCACTTCCCCCTCGCGCAATTCGCCGACGCCGCCCGTCCCTCGGTGATTGCGAACATCCCCTACAACATTACCTCGCCGCTGCTGGCGGCGTTCTTGGAGCAGCGCGGGCGCTTCGCCCGCATAATCCTGCTGGTCCAGAGAGAGGTCGCCGCCCGGCTGGGCGCGAAGCCCGGCACGCCTGACTACGGCGCGCTTTCGGTCTTCGCCCAGTTCCACGCCCAGGTCGAGACCGTGGGGCTGGTCTCGCGCCGCGTCTTCTTCCCCCCGCCCGACGTGGACAGCGCCGTCGTCCGCCTGACCCCCCACGCCGCTCCTCCCGTCGCCGTGGCCGATGAGTCTTTGTTCTTCGCCGTCGTCCGTGCTGCCTTCGGCCAGCGCCGCAAGGCCCTCTTGAACGCCCTGAGCGGCGACCCGGCCCTAGGCTGGACCCGCGAGCGCGCTGCATCCGCGCTGGATTCTGCCGACATCGACCCCCAGCGGCGCGGCGAGACTCTGGGCCTGGCCGAGTTCGCGCGCCTCGCCGACGCACCCGAGGATCACCCCGCGTGATCGTAACTGTAGAGTTGTCCTCCGAAGAAGCCGCCGTGTTGGAAGACCGCGCCCGTGCCGAGGGCACAGACATCCAGGGCGTCCTGCGCCGCCTCATCGCCTCCTTCGCGCCGCCCCCGGTTGGGGAGAAGACGGAACCGGGTGGAGGGCAGGTGGATACCGCCGCCCTGATGGGGGCCTGGCGGCGAGACGGCGGAGCGGACGACCCTGAAGAACGGGCCGAGCGGGACCGGGAGCGGGAGGAAATCAAAGCTAACATGGACCGCTGGCGGGCCGAGCAAGGGCAGCGCCCGACTTAGGAAGGCGGCTCTTGTCCTCTGGAGCCGGCGCAGCAGGCATTGGAGACGCTGATGGATGTCCTGGATGCCGACGTTGACCCCGGCCGCCGGGGCGAAACGCTCAATCGGGAAGAGTTCGCGCTTCCGGCGAGCGGGGAGCGGCCCGGCCCCGCCGGTCGTCCCGGCTCTGCATCAGGACGTAACAGGCCGGGGCGAGCCAATAGAACGCCAGGCTGACGTCCGGGCTGAGAAACGACAGTGCGATGGCGGCGAGGTAGATGGCGACCGCGCCCAGAGTGCGGACTGTGCCCGCACGAGCCAGCTTCGGGTCTATCGGGGCGTCGGAAAGGCTGCGGGTGCGCGTGGCATAGGCCCAAAGGGTTTGCAGGGAGAGGCTGGCGGCGACCAGATTCAGGCCGTACAGGACGACGGCGACCTGGGCGTGCCGGTACTGCCCCAGGACGCCCGCCGAGAAGGGGATCAGCGCGACCCACATCAGGAACAGGTTGTTGATCCAAAGCAGGGTCCGGTCGGCCCGCTTCAGCGCGTGCAGCATCAGGTGGTGGGCCACCCAGTATACGCCGATGATGACGAAGCTCAGGGCATAAGAGAACAACTCCGGCCAGAGGTGCAGCAGGCGGGTGAGGAGCTGATGCGTGGGCGTATCGGCGGGCGTGGGGACGCGGATGTCCAGCACCAGAAGCGTGACGGCGATGGCGAACACGCCGTCGCTGAATGCCTCGATGCGCCCCTTGCCCAGTCCCGTGGCCTCGTGCCTATCGCTCATGCTTCAGCCCTTGGGGAGCAGCACGATCTTGCCCGCCGCCCCCGCGGCCATGACCGCCTCGTGCGCACGGGCGGCCTCGGCCAGTCCGAAGGTGCGCGCGACGACCGGCGTCATCGTCCCGTTCGCAAGCCCCGCCCCGATGGCGGCGTGGAGGCGTGTGGTCTCGGCCTCGGTCGCATTCGCCAGGCTCATGCCCAGGATGCTCAGGTTGCGCGCCATGGTCTGCCGCGGGTCGATTTCGACCGGCCCGCGGCTGCCGATCACCACGACGCGCCCGCCGGGTGCCAGAACGCCCAGGTCTCTGGCGAGGTTGACGTTCGCCAGCATCTCCAAAACCAGCGCCGCGCCCTTGCCTCCGGTCAGCGTCTTGATGGCGTCTAGGTAGCCCTCTTGCGTATGATCCAGGACGTGCTGCGCGCCCTGCTCAGACACGAGCCTCCGCCCCACCTCGCTGCCCGCCGTGCCGATGGCGGTCAGCCCCGCCGCGACCGCCATCTGCGTCGCGGCCAGTCCCACGCCGCCGCTCGCGCCGTGGATCAACAGGGTCTCGCCGGGCAGCGCATTCGCCCGAAGATACAGCCCATAATAAGCCGTGTAGTAGGGGACGTGGACGCCGGCACCCTGCGCGAAGGACAGCCGATCCGGCAGGGGCCGCACCTGGGCCGCACCGCACAAGGCCAGCGCGGCGTAGGCCCCGGTAATCGTTCCTGCTAGATAGACCCGGTCGCCCTCGTCGATTTGGGTGACTCCCTCGCCGACGGCCTGGACCGCTCCCGCCGCGTCCGAGCCGGGCGTATACGGCAGGGGCCGCTTGCCGTAGCCGCCCGCGCGGATATAGGCGTCGACCGGGTTGACCCCGACCGCCTCGACCCGGACCAGCACCTGGCCCGGCCCCACCTGCGGATCAGGAACGTCCTCGACCTGGAGCACGTCCGGCCCGCCGAACTCCTGTACGCGGATGGCTTTCATGCGCTGCCTCTAGACCTCCCTCTCGTCGATGTAGCACCAGCGCCAGTCTTCGCCCGGCTGGAACGATTGCATGATGGCGTGCTGCGTCGCCCCGAAGTGCTTGGTCGCGTGCTTGTTCTTCGACGAGTCGCAGCAGCCGACATGCCCGCATTCCAGGCACTCCCGTAGATGCACCCAGGTGTCCCCCATTTTTAGGCATTCCTCACAGCCGTTGGGCGTCCGGGGCTGGACGCCCGCTTGTATCTGATTGAGATGTGTGCATTGATTCTCGGTTTGGTTAGACATCGTGCGTTTCTCCTTTTATCCTGTCTGCGGTCGCGCCGCCGAGCGGCAGACGGACCTGGAAGCGCGTGTCGCCAGGGCTGGACACGACGCGCAGGTCGCCGTGGTGACGGCCCACGACGATCCGGTAGGCCGTGTCCAGCCCCAGGCCGGTGCCTTCGCCGACGCCCTTGGTGGTGAAGAACGGCTCGAAGATTTTGTCCTGGATGTCCGGCGGGATGCCCGGCCCGTCGTCGCCGATCTCAACCAGCACCCGGTCGGCCTCGCGCGCCGCCCGCACTGTCAGATGCCCCTTGCCGTCCAGGGCGTCCAGGGCGTTGTCCATGAGGTTCGTCCAGACCTGGTTCAGCTCGCTGCCGTAGGCGGCGATGCGGGGCAGGTCGGGCGCGTAATCGCGGACGACCTCCACGCCGTTCTTCCACTTGAAGCGCAGGATGGTCAGCGTGTTCTCCAGCGACTCACGCACGTCTACTTCCTGGCGCGGGGCCTGGTCCATGTACGTATAGGCCTTGATGGCCGTGACGAGGTGAGAGATGCGCTCCCCGCTCTGCTCCACCGTGCGGAGAAGCTCCACGGCGTCGAGGCTGGACCCGAGCCAGGCCACCCCCTCGGCCAGCGCCTGCGGGTCAGGCAGCGTGCGGGCCAGCGCGGCCAGCGTGTCCTCGGTCAGCCCCCCCTCGGCCAGCGCGCCGGCCAGCGCGCACGAGTCCCCGACGTCGTGCGCGTCCAGCCAGTCCGCCAGGGCGTCCTCGCGCTCGCTCAGGGCCAGTGCGCCCAGGCCCGGCGGCTGCGCCTCGGCTTGCAGTCGCAGCAAGGCGTCCTTCTGGGCGTCGGTCAGGTGCCGCTCCCCCAGCGCGAACGAGGACCTTTGCAGCGTCTCCAGGCCCCCCCGCAGCCGGGCCGCCGCCCGCCGGGCCGCCGCCGCAGGGTTGTTCAGCTCGTGCGCCAGGCCCGCCGACAGCTTGCCCAGCGCGGCCATCTTTTCCCGCTGCTGCGCCAGCGCGTCCGCCTCGGGCCGCCGCCGCGCCATCGTTGTCAGGATCTTGCGCGCGATGTCGGGACAGGCCGCCAGCATGGCGAAGAACCCCACGTCCGAGACCCGCAGGGAGCGCGTGTCCGCCACGGCCCGCGCTGAAGCGATGGATGGCTCGCCGGTGAACAGGGACAGCGCACCCGTGAACTCGCCCGCCCGGTGGACGGTCACCAGCGCCTCCTCGCCCGCGACCGAGCGGGTCACTTTCAGCTCACCTTCCAGGATCACGTACAGGTCGTGTTCGGGCTGCCCCTCGGAGAACAGCAGCGCGCCCGCCTCGACCGCGACCTCTTCACCGAAGGCGCGCAGGCAGGCGATCTCCTCAGCGGAGAGCGTGGGGAACAGATCGGTTTGACTGTGGGTGGACATGGATTTTTCTACCGCACGTTTGCCAGATACTGGTGGACGAACTGCACGGCGATGGACCCGCCGCCGACCGCCGCCGAGACCCGCTTGACCGACTGGTGCAGCACGTCCCCGGCCACGAAGACGCCCGGCACGCTGGATTCAAGCAGGAACGGGTCGCGGTTCAGCGGCCAGCCTTCGGGGCGCTGGCCCCTCTCCATCAGCTCCGGCCCGGCCGGCAGGAACCCGCGCTCGTCGCGCCGGATGACTCCTTCCAGCCAGTCTGTGCGCGGCTCGGCCCCGATAAAGATGAAGACGGCCTTGGCGGGCACGACCTCCGTCTGCCCGGTGTCCGCGTGGGCGATGGTCAGCCGCTCTAACTGACTTGCTCCCTCCGCCGCCGTTACCTGCGCGTTCAGCCAGACCCGGATCGTCGGCTGCGCTTTGATCTCGTCCACGAGATATTGCGACATGCCCTTTTCGAGCGAGTTGCCCCGGACCAGCAGCGTGACGCAGCGGGCGTACTTTGCGAAGTACAGGGCCGCCTGCCCCGCCGAGTTCGCGCCCCCGACCATGTAGACGTCGTCGCCCTCACACGACAGCGCCTCGGTCATGGCCGCGCCGTAGTAGACGCCCGCCCCGCTCAGCCGCTCCAGGCCCGGCACGTCCAGTCGGCGGTAGGAGACGCCCGTGGCGACGATCAGCGCGTGGGCGCTCACTTCGGACCCGTCGCCCAGCGTGACGATCCGGTACTGGTCCTGTATCTTAAGGCCGGTCACTTCTTGAGACAAAATCTCGACGCCGAACCGCTGCGCCTGCGTCACCGCCCGTCGCGCCAGGTCCGCCCCGCTCAGGCCCGTGGGGAAGCCCAGATAGTTCTCGATGCGTGAGCTTGTGCCGGCCTGCCCGCCCGGTGCCTCGCGCTCGACCATCAGCGTCTTCAGCCCCTCCGACGCCCCGTAGACCGCCGCCGCCAGGCCCGCCGGGCCGCCGCCGACGATGACCAGGTCATAGAACGCCCGCTCCGCCGTTGTCTTCAGGCCGATGCGCGCCGCCAGCGTCCCGTTGTCCGGGTTCGAGATTTTCCCGCCGTCCGGCAAGACCACGATAGGCAGGGCCGGCGCGTCCGCCCCCTCGTAGAGGCTGCATGCCTCCGAATCGCCCTCGATGTCCTCCCATCGGTAGGGGACGTGGTTGCGGGCGAGGAAGTCTTTGACCCGGTGCGAGTCCGACGACCAGCGGTTGCCGACTACGCGGATGCCGTCGTAGGCGGGCCGGTGTCCCGCCTTCCAGTCGTTCAGCAGGTCGTCCAGGACCGGGTACAGCTCCGACTCGGGCGGGTCCCAGGGCTTCAGCAGATAGTAGTCGGTTTTGACTGTGTTGATGGCCTTGATGGCCGCCTCGGTGTCGGCGTAGGCGGTCAGCAGGACGCGCTTGCAGTCAGGGAACAGCTTGATGGCCTGCTCCAGAAAGTCCACCCCGCCCATGCCCGGCATCCGCTGGTCTACGACGAGCAGGGCCACGGCCTCGCCGCGCGCCGAGACTTCGCGGAGCGCGTCCAGGGCCGGCTGCCCGCCGTCCGCGCTCAGGATGCGGTAGTCCTTGCCGTATTGCCGGCGCAGATCACTCTTGACCAGCCGCAGCACGTCCGCGTCGTCGTCCACCGCCAGGATGATCGGTCTAGCAGGCATGGTGTCTCTTTCTCCGCGCCCGTCCGCGCCCTCGTCGGAACCCCGCCCGCCTTGCCTCTGTTACCCGAGAATGAACCCCGAGTATACCCAGCCCGAACACAATCCTCAAGGGACCCGCCGCGTCGAACCCGGACCGGGCCAGGAGTCCGTCTGGGACTACCCCCGCCCGCCGCGCCTCGAAGACACCGACAGGCACATCGAGATCGTCTTCAACGGCGTGACAATCGCTGATACCCGCCGGGCGAAGCGGGTGCTCGAAACCAGCCACCCGCCGGTCTACTACCTCCCCCCCGCCGATGTCCGCATGGAGTTCTTCGTCCCCGCCGACGGCCAATCCTACTGCGAGTGGAAGGGTGTGGCCGGCTACTACACCGTCCGCGTCGGCGACAAAGAGGCCCCCGCCGCCGCCTGGTTCTACGCCGATCCAACGCCCGCCTTCGCGCCGCTCCGCGACTACATCGCCGTGTACCCGAGCCGCATGGACGTTTGTTTCGTCAACGGCGAGCGTGTCACCCCCCAGCCGGGCGACTTCTACGGCGGCTGGGCCACGTCCGACATCGTCGGCCCCTTCAAAGGCGGCACCGGGACACGCGGCTGGTAGTCTCGCCCTGACAGTGTGACACACTCCAAACACGTAAAGGCCCGCGCCAGGTGCGCGGGCCCTCTTGTGCCGCCGGCTCTAAGACACCGCCGCGCTTAAAGCTGGGATTTGGCCGCATCATAGTTGTCGTAGACGTCCATCTCCGGCCGCTCCCAATCCTCGGCAAAAGGCATCAGCCGGGCGCGTAGCTCCGCCGCCTGCTCACGGCTAATGCCGTGGGCGCGTAGGTCGGTGTCGCCGGAAATTGGAACGTGCGGCTCAGTGAACGTGACGATTACTTGTGCCTCATCCGCGACACCGCTAGGCGTTTCAGACAGTTCCACTCTTCCATCACGATAAACGCCTTGTACAGCCGTTAGCATACTTTTTTTCCTTCGGCCATTGTACTATAACCCCAAGCGCTGGCGCAGAATGATCCGACCAGCCTTATGGTCTCTCCAGGCTCTTCAACACGTCGAGATCGGCGAACCACGGATGGCTCTCAGGAACCTCTTTCCACTGGACAAATATTTGGCCGTCTATAACACTGAAGGTGCCAGTCCTATAAACCGTCGGCTCCACAGGTTGTTGGCTCATCCGTTCTTTCAGCAGTATCTTTAGATGCTCATGCCGTGCCCTGTCTTCAGGCAAGGCGGGATGAGTATCAACGGCCGCGTTTCCAGCTTTGTGAGTGGCTTGCCAACGTAGCCAGATATTCCAGTCTTCCAATTCGAGGGCAAGCGTTTCGTCTGGGACCGGCCTCAACTCGAATATGTCGGGGTTATCGCTCCTGTTCATGTCTTTGTCGAAGTCTCCCCAGAGGGATTTGTACTGGTGTGGCTTGCCGAGGTAATTCGCAAGCCCGCCGCGCGGGCCGTCGTAATAGTCCGACATGGTGAAGACAAGTTCATAGGGGTTTTCATCCACATACCTGCTCCTCACACCTGACTGAACGAAAGAAGGCTGTCGCGGAACGCTTGAATATTGACAGCGACATCCCTCTGACTGTCTGGCAGCCTTGCGGGTGGGGACTCGATTTCAAGTCGCTCGATGCGGGATTTAATGGACATCCGGGCGTAAAAGAAGCGCCACCGCTGAATGTTGATCTGCGCGGCGAACCAGGCAAGCTCGCGAAAGCTCATGTCGTACTTGGGCAGCAACACACGGACGGAACTGCCGCCGTTCCCCCGCGCCATGAACGGCCACGGCTGTATCGCGGCGGTCCCGAAAGCAGTAACCGTCAAGCCTCCACTCTCGAACGTCTCGTCATCCACCCTCGTCACCAGCCGAATGATGCTGTTAGAGGCATCGCCGCTAGAGATATAAGGTAACGACCCATCCGCATAATTCTTTTCTCCAGCGGATTTGCCGTTTGCTACTGTGAAGAAGTCAGTCACCACTCCCTTTGTGTTTACCGGCAGGTTATCTAGGTTTGACCAGCCTGAGCTAAACTCAGGCAGGGCTTCATCCGCTAAATCTGGGAAATGTGCAATCGCTTGATAAATAGCCTGCACGGTAACAGTCTGCTGGCTGCGGGCTTCTTGTTCCGTGGCCCGTGGCTGCGGGAGCCATTGCTGAGGACTCCATTCCTGTCCGTCTCGGATGCTGACCCCAGGCACGGTAATCGCAAGAGATGAGGAAAGGGCTTGTCCAAGAACGAACTGATCAAAATCGGATTTGATTTCGGAGAGCTGGCTGCCCGCCGTCTCGACACGCCTGCTCTTCAGCTTTGCATAGCCATCGTTCCAGATCCTTGCCATCATCACTTCGTCTGTGTCAGACAGTGGAATGTGGGCGCGTGCGATGATAATTGAAGTCGGGGCGGATGTTGGATAGAATAGATCTTCAGGCAGACTGATCATGGCTAACAAGGTGTGCCTGCGAAGGAACTGTCGCCGCCAGTTCATATTCTCATCATCTGCAAAAACGCCCGCATAAACGACCGCAGCCAGAAGACCCTCCGGCTCTAGAGCTTCCATTGCCGTGCTGATGAAATCACGCTCGGGTTCGCCTTCTTGGGAGAAAGGGGGATTGAGAAAGGCTCGGGTGAATCTACCCCTTACTGCGTCACGGTTGGCCTGCTCAAAGCAGTTGCCGTACTCAATATGACTCTTCCCATCGCCCCGGAAGAACATGTTCAGCGTTGCCAACGACCAGACCATCGGGTTGGTGTCAAACCCATACAGCGATGATTTAACTTTTTCAATAGCAGCCTGACTGCGAGCGGAACGAATCATGACGTCGTAGGCGGCAACCAGGAACCCCCCTGTTCCAGACGCAATGTCTATCACGCGGTCGCTCGGGGCCACTCCGAGCAAGTCCACGCAGAAGCGCGTGACGTGTCTTGGAGTAAACACAATGCCAAGCGCGTTGTTGTCATAACCATACCGTAGGAACGCCTCGTAGAACATTCCCAGAAAATCGGTATCAGTATGAAGGACTGACCTGACGTTGAGCCGACGGAGGATTGCTACGACGCGGTTAATTGAAGCGGCGAGGCGATGAAAATCAGCTCCCGACAGGCGCAGCCCTTCAAGTAAATTGCTCTTCTTCTCGTCGTTGATGTCTATGGAACCTCGGACGGCTTCTTCAACGAGGCTGTTGATTGAAGCGAGAGCATTCACGGGAGCAGTATCTACGTTGCCTTGGTAGAGAGCCGTAACGATAGCTCCTATCACTTTAGGGCGTAATGGGGCCTCGACCTTGGCCGCCCGTAGAATGGAACTGAGTTCTACCGCAGCATCTATGAACTCATGGCTTGCAGGTATAGAGACAACAGTTGTCCCATCATCAGCGCCAAGAGCAAGCTCTATCTCTCGGACTGAGGGAACGGTCGTGAGTTCAAAGCCCAACGCCTTCAGAGGAACCCATCCCGAAGCCGACAGGTAGCGCACCGAGACACTAAAGCCAGTGTCTTGCTCCCCGGCGGCACCCACAACAATTTTGATCTTGTATCTCTCCGAGGCGTTGATCTGGTTCGCATAGTCAACCCCTTGGTTGACCGCTTCTTCGATTTTACCCGCCTCATTCTTCGCTTCGACGACGGCGACCGGCTCGCCGCCCAGACACATGAGAAAGTCGGGTTTCTCAAGACGCAGGTTTACGTCTGGAAAATGGGCTGTAATTTCATTCTCTTCCAGGAACTGCCCCCCCACCGCTAAGTGACTGATATTCCAACCCCGCTGTCTAGCCTGCTCGCGGATGTAATAGCGCGCCCGACTTTCCGCTCGTGTTCCCGTTCTTGCTCTTCGAGCCAAATTCCAGCCTCCTGACTCTGTCACAAAGGCAGATGGTAAGCCTGACACCTTCCGGTCCGAGCATACCACCTGCCTTTGTGCTTCCGACCCCTACGGCCGCACGGACTCCCACCTCTTCGTCTCGGCGGACTTGGCAATGGTGTCCAGGAGGACGTTGTTGAGGTAGCCGTCGCGGAAGCTCGGGGTCGGGCTTTTGCCCTCGCCGATGGCCTCAAAAGCGTCGTACAAGAGGCTGATGAACGTGTGCTCGTAGCCGATGTTGTGGGCGGTGGGCCAGTAGTGGCCCGTATAGCGGTCCTGGCCCGACGTTACCGAGACGGTGCGGAAGCCGTTCGTCCCCGGATGGGTGTCTTCGGTGTAGATCTCCAGCTCGTTGGGGCGCTCGGCATTGAAGACCAGGCTGCCCTTGCTGCCATTGATCTCGAAGCGGTTGTGGTTCTTGCGGCCCAGGGCGAACCGGGTGGCCTCGAACGTCCCCAGCGCACCGCTCTCGAAGCGGGCCAGGGCCAGGGAGGCGTCGTCCACGTCCACCGTCCCCAGGACGTCGGAGCCGACTCCTCCCATGCGGTCGTCGGACGAGGCCTGTTCGGGGCGCTGCTTGATGAAAGTTTCCAGGAGGCCGCTGACTTCAGAGATTTCACCGGCGAGGAAGCGGGCGATGTCCAGGCAGTGCGCCAGGAGGTCGCCGTGCGAGCCGCTGCCCGCCATGTCTTTCTTCAAGCGCCAGCCCAGAGAAACGTTCGGGTTGACGGCCCAGTCCTGCAAGAACAGCGCGCGGACGTGGTAGATCTTGCCGATGACGCCGTCGTCGATGAGCTGTTTGGCGAACGACACGGCGGGGTTCGCGCGGTAGTTGAACCAGACCAGGCTTTGGACGCCCGCCCCCTCGACGGCCTCTAGCATCCGCCGGGCCTCGTCCGCCGTGTTGCCCAGCGGCTTCTCGCAGAAGACGTGCTTGCCGGCCTGGGCCGCCGCGACCGCGATCTCGGCGTGCATGTTGTTCGGTGCCCCGATGTCGATGACGTCGATGTCGTCGCGGGCGATCAGCCTGCGCCAGTCCGTCTCATAGCCCTGCCAGCCGAACGTCTCCGCAGCCTTCCTGACGCCGCCCTCGTCGCGCCCGCACAGCGCCTTCATCACAGGCACGGTCGCCATCTCGGGGAAAAAGCGCGCGACCTGCCGGTAGGCGTTGGAGTGCGCCTTGCCCATGAACTTGTAGCCGATCATGCCGACGTTCAACGTCTTCGCTGCCATCTATGTCCTCCGGGTGTTTACAGGGCGGGTTGCGAGAAGGAAAAGCGACGCCGGGGCCGTGGAATGCCCCGGCAAAGGAGCACCCTTCGGGTGAGGGAAGTTAGAACGCTTTGGACCGTCTTTTCCGATATCCGCACCCAAAGGGTGTTATCCTGCCGAGGCATTCCACTGCCCCGGCACACGCCCTCGCTCGCGGGGGAAAGAAGCGGCCCGCCGCCACGGGGGACGTGGTGCGGCGGGCCGGGGCGCGGGCTACGGGCGCGGGGCGGGAGTCCTGGAGCCGGGCGGCGGCTGGGGTAACGGACTCATGGTAGGCCTAACGAAGCCGGGCGGCGGCTGGGGCATCGGGGGCGGGGCCGGGCCGGCCAGGTAGTTCACGATGACCGCCTGGCTTTGCAGCTTCTGGACATAGGGACCGATGGCCTGCTGGACCTGCTGGCGGCGGGCCGCCGCCTGTGCGTCCGCATAGAGCTTGCGGTCGGAAGCCAACGGTGCGGCGCTGGAGCTGTCGATCTTGATCAGGTGGTAGCCGTAGGTGGACTTGACCGGGACCGCCGTCACCCCACCGGGCTTGAGCGCCAGGGCGGCCTTCAGGAAGTTCAGGTCGAACGGCGTCGCCGAATCGATCAGGCCCAGGTCGCCGCCTTTGCCCTTGCCCGAGGGGTCCTCGGTGTACTTGTTGGCGACGGCCTCGAAGTCCTTGCCCGCCTTGAGTTCGGCCTGGGCCTGCGCGATGAGCGCCAGCGCCTCGGCGTCCGTATGCGGCGGCTTCGCGCCCGGAACGTTGAACCCGCCCGCGCTGGTCGTCAGGATCAGCAAGTGGCGGGCGTGGAACTTGGGCGTGGCCGCGGCGGGCGGCAGCGTCTGGGCGACCAGCGCCTCGACCTTCAGCTCGGTCACGAGCTGGGACTTGTAAGCCGCCAGCGTCTGGTGGCGCTGGGCCAGCACCGTCTCCAGGCCGCCCGGCACGCGCTGGGAGATCTGCGCGCGCAGCTCGATGAGCCGGGCGTTGACCTGGGCCGGTGTCACGACCACGTGCTTCTTGACAGCCTCTTGGTTGACCAGCTCGATCAAGATCATCTGGCCGATGAGCTGCGGCCCGACGACCTTGAGGGCCTCGCTGGCGACCTGCGTCGTGGTGATCTTGGTCCCGTTGACGATCGCGGCGATGCCCTTGGGGGCGGGCGTCGTGGGCGCGGCCGTGGGGGGCATCATCGGCGGCGAGACCGGTGGCGGGGGCGGCAGGTCCGGCACCATCGGCGTCTGAGCCTGGGCGGCCGGCAGGGCGGCGGCCAGGAGGAGCGCGGCCAGCGGCCAGCGCGGAAGGCGGCGTGTCAAAATTCGGAGACCTCTTTTCGTGTTCTTTGCGGCTTCTTTTTCTTTGCTGTCCTTCGGGCGTACTTCTATGTTACATGAAAACCGGCTTCCCGTCAAGCGTCCCGAGGGCAAAACCGCGCCCGACGTCCCGTAGGATTACCGGACTTGCACGGCACTCTTACCTGTTATCGCCGGAATCGGCCCACTTGGCATCATCCCTGCTCTTACAGAAATCGTAACCGACACGCACTCTTGCGAACATCCTGCGGATGATTTCAGAAAGGCAGTATCCGAAATGAACTTCACCAAGACCCTCGCCCTGGCCGCTGCGGCCGCCGCCCTCACCCTGACCGGTGCCCAATCCGGTCACGCCTGGTCCGTCCCCACCGGCTCCACGGCGATCTCAAGCTGCACCAGCAACGGCACCCTGAGCAACGGCCAGCTCTTCACGCTCTACACCAACGTCTACCAGACCGGCGGCCTGTACACCACGCAGTACGACCTGAAAAACGTCAGCGACACGGCGGGCTTGACCACGTTCTCGGCAAACTTCGGCTACGCCGGCGACTACGGCACGTCGGCCATGAAGCTCTTCTTCGGCGACGCCCCGAACTCCAGCGGCATCGTCTACCACGACGGCAACGTCGGCGACGCCTCCTCCAGCACGCTCGCCAACCCGATCAAGAACAGTGGGACCCTCGACTACAAGGTCCACGCGCCGACGATGGAGGCCTACGCCCAGAACGGCCAGGTCGTCTGGCAGGATCTGAGCGCACCGCTGGCGAAGGGCCAGGACATGCTCTCGCAGCTCGGCTACAACGGCGGATCGCAGTACGGCTCGTTCGGCTACCTGTACGTCCAGTCCAAGACCGCGCCGGTCCAGAACTCGATCTACGTCGCCGACAAGAGCGGCGCGTTCGCCAACATCACCGACTGCGCCGGCTCCTCGCCCTGCCACGGCACCCCGTCGTCGCCCGCCGCCGTGCCGGAGCCGAGCGCCGTGGCCTCGATGGGCCTGGGCAGCCTGGGCCTGCTGGGCCTGCTGCTGCGGCGCAAGCGCGCGTTCAAGGGGTAAAAACCTAACCCCCCTGCCCCCTTCCCTAAGAAGGAAGGGGGAGCAAGAGGAAGGCAGATTCTTAACCCTTCCTTCCTAGGGAGGGGTCGGCGCTTGCGCCGGGGGTAGATTCCGAGGCGGAGATAGGTTCCGATCCTACCCCTCGCTGACCGTCAGGTCCCCCGAGACCGATTGCAGGCGGACGCTCCCCGTCCCCTCCGCCAGCCGTCCCGTGACGTGCCGCTCCGTTGTCAGCAGGTCGGCGGCGGGGGCCGACAGCGACAGCGCGCCGCTGGTCGTGTTCATCTCCACCCGCGCGTCGCAGCCCGGCCCCACGGCCAGCGTCAGGTCGCCGCTCACGGTGGTCCCGGCGAACGAGCCGCTGAACGGCCCCCCGAGCCGCCACCGGGCGTCGCCGCTGACCGTGACCAGCGACACGGCGGGGCTGACCACGCCCTCGGCCTCCACGTCGCCGCTGACGGTCTTGACCGTCAGCACCCCCGTGGCATCCCGCACCGCCACGTCCCCGCTGACCGTCTCGACGTGGACCTGCTCCGCCTTCAATCCGGCGGCCTGCGCGTGGCCGCTCTGGGTCCGCACCGCCCCGCGCGCCCCGCCCGAACACTCCGTCACCGAAACGTCGCCGCTGGCGGACTCGAACGTGGCCGCCCCGGTCGCGTCCACGTTCTGCGCCGAGACGTCGCCGCTGCGCGAGGACAGGCCGACCGTCTGCCCGGCCAGCCCCTGCGCCGAGACGCCGCCGCTGGCCGTCTCGACCGACAGGCTCCCCCCCGGTGAGGTCCAGTCGGTGACCTGGACGCGGCCCGACTGGCTGCCCAGCCGCGCGTCTTTGCCTTCGCCCGTGAGCTTCCCCGCCGTCACCGACCCGGAGACTGACCGCGCGGTCAGCGCCGCCGACGTGTCCCGCGCCTCGATGCCGCCGAACGTCGTCACGACTTCGAGGGGCAGGTGCCGGGGCACCACGAACTCGCAGTCCACCGTCACCCGCTTGCGCGCGTCGGCGGGCGCGATCACCCGCGCCCGCCAGCGGCCGTTGTGTACGTCCGTCGCCACGAACACCTGCTGGAGCAGAACGCGCGCCTCGGCCTCGGAAGCCGCCCAGGCCGTCCGGGTCGTCGAGACGTGCGCGTAGTTGTCCTCGCGCTCGTTGCCCCGCACCGAAATGTTACCGCAGGGGTTTTCGAGAAACACTGACTCGGCCCCGTCCCACACCTCGTCGCTGCTCTGGCTCTCGCTCGCCTGTGCCAAGCCCTGCTCGTTCGTCGGGCGCTCCGCCGCCCCCGCGCCCTCGCCCTCGAAGCTGAACTCGAACTTGAACGCCTTGCGGCCCTCGCGCGCGGTCTTGCGGGCCTCCTGGGATGCCTGCCGGGCCGCCGTCCTCGCCGTCTTCAGCGCGTCATTCTTGAGCGAGTTCAGCCCGCGCATCGCCTCGTCCACGGCCTTGTTGATCTTGCCCATGTCCAGGTCCGGGCGGGGGATGTGGTCCAGCACCTTGCCCGCGAGCGACGCAGCCTGCCCCGCAGTCTTGGCCGCCTGGGCCGCCCCCAGCTTGCCCTGGATGTCACCCAGCTTGCCCTGAAGCTCCGCCAGCTTCGCCTGCATCGCCGCCATCGCGACGGGGTCCGGGGTGGGGCCGGGTGGGGGTGGCGCGGCAGCAGGGGGAGGCGGGGCCGCGCCGACGGGATTCTCGCGCACGGCCCGCAGCAGCGAATCGGCCTGCTCGGCGCTGATCTTACCCTCGCGCAGCATATTCAAGATAAGAATGCTTTCCTCGTTCATAGTGTCTTCTCCGGGGAGTCCGTAAAGCGCGCAAGCCCCGGCGGCCTCCCCTAAAGGGACCGTCGGGGCTGCTCAAGGCCGATCAAAGGCGCATCATGCTCAACACTGCGGCCAGCGCCGAGGATGCCATCAGCAGCACGATGCCGGCGTCGATGGCCTTGCCCAGCCAGGTCGTGTGCAGCGGGTCGTAAGCGGGGCGCGGGGCGGGCCGTTCCCACGCGCCCAGCTCCACCAGGCTCAGGTGCCCGGCCCGGCCCGTCGTGTCATTCATCGTCTCGGTCGCCGTATCGGCGTTGCGCTCCAGCAGTTGCGGTGTCATGGTCTTGTTCCTTTTCTTCTTCTCTCAGTATCTTGACAACTACGACAGGTCTTGCAGGGCCTTCAGCCCCGCCTCGGCACTCATCTTCCCGGCGTCGATAGCGGCCAGGATGTCCCGGCGCGCGGCGGCCTTGTCTTCGGTCTTGTCCTCCACGGGGGGCGGGGCGGGAGCCTTCGGCCCGTCGGCCAGGTCCAGGGCGGCCAGCAAACCGTCCAGACGCCCTCTCACGGTGGGGTAGGAGACGCCCAGGGCCGCCTCCATGTCCCGGATGACGCCCCGGCAGCGCAGGAACGTCTCCAGCAGTCGGACCTGCTCGGCGTCGAGCCGGTCGAAACGTCCGGGTGTAAACTTCCCCCGGATCTGTACCCCGCAGCTCTCGCAGGACACTTCGGTCACTTCGGTAGGGTGGCTGCACAGCGGGCAGCAGCTAGGCACGGGAGGCGGCATTGCTTGTTCCTTGATTACATTATAGCACGTTATATTAATTTTGTCAATACAGCTATTAAAATAATTAATTTTGTAGGTTACTATATTGAATTATGTTCTACTTACCTGTGACACGCGACGGGCAGAAAAGTTGCACCGTCGGCACGGGCAGAGGCCGGGGCATTGCATCGGCCCGGCATGCGCCGCCCCTAACCGCGGATAATGCGTTATAATAACTCCATGCGCCTCACTCCCCGCCTCGTCGTCCTCCTCGCGCTGGGCGCGCTGCCGCTGCTGCTGGTCGGCGTCGCCCCCTGGCTGCTCGCCGCCGTGCTCGTCTACAACGCCGTTTTAGCCGCCTGCGCCCTTGCCGACTTCCTGGCCTCGCCCCGGCCCGAGCGGGCGCTGACGCTGACCAGGACCGTGGACGACAAGCTCTCGCTCGGCGCGGCCAACGCCGTCATGCTCGAAGCGCGCAGCCAAACAACCCTCCCTCTGAAACTCTCCGTCCGCGACCTGCCGCCCGCCGTGTTCGACCTGGACCGGGCCGCCGAGACGACCCTGGCCCTGCCCGCCGACCCGCGCCCGATCCAGTTCACCTACCACGCCACGCCGCCCGCCAAGGGCGACTTCGCCTTCGGCGACCTCTACTTCCAGTATCCGGGCCGGCTCGGGCTGATCTTGAGGCACGGGTTTATCCCGGCCCGGCGGGCCGTCAAGGTTTACCCGAACCTCGCCGAGACCGCCAAGTACGAGCTTCTGGCCCGCCGGGGCCGCTTGCAGCAGCTCGGCATCCGCACCGCCCGCGTCCGGGGCGGCGGGTCTGAGTTCGAGTCGCTGCGCGAGTACGTCCCCGGCGACGAGTACAAGAAGATCGACTGGAGCGCGACCGCCCGCCGAGGCAAGCTGATCTCCCGCCAGTACGAGGCCGAGCGCTCGCAGAACATCGTGCTGCTGCTGGACGCGGGCCGGACCATGCTCCAGCCCGTCCAAAAAATGGCGAAGCTGGACTACGTGGTCAACACTGCCCTGATGCTGGCTTACGTCGCCGCCGCGAGCGACGACAAAGTCGGCCTGATGGCCTTCGACGCCGACATCCGCGCGTATCTGGCCCCCGCCAAGTCCAAAGCCCAGGTCTACGGCATTTTGGAAAGCCTCTACAACCTGGACGCCCGCATGGTGGAGACCGACTACCGAGCCGCCTTCCAGAGCCTGGCGACCCGCTGGCGGCGGCGGTCGCTCGTCGTCCTGTTCACCGATCTCGTAGACCCCGACTCGTCCGCACGCATTTTGGACGCCGTTCCCATGCTCTCCGACAGCCACCGCGTCGTCTGCGTCACCGTCTCCGACCCTCAGATTCTCGAAGCCGCCCGCGCAGTCCCTGAGAGCAGCGCCGACGTCTACCGCAAGGCAGTCGCCACCCAGGTCTTGCAGGAGCGCCGTGCGGCGATCTCCGTGCTCAAGCGCCGCGGCGTCTGGACCGTGGACAGCCCCCCCGAAGACCTCAGCGCCGACCTTATCAACCACTACCTGGACCTGAAATCCCGCTCGCTGATTTAGGCGGCACACCGATGGACAACAGCTTGCAAAAACTGCTTGACTTCTTAAACGCCTTGGACGCCGCCAAAATCTTCTATCGGCTGTCGCGGCCACGGGATGAGGCGATCATGGTGGAAGTCGCCGTTCCGGGCGAGCGGTGGGAAGTGGAGTTCTTCGCAGACGGGGAAGTGGCCGTGGAGGTTTTTCGGAGCGCGGGCATGGAAGGGGAGGAAGCCATTGCGAGGCTGTGGGCGGATCACGCCGACACGGACTGATCAAGCGCTTCCAAGAACGCCTGCGGGTCCACGATCCTCAGGCCGGGGAAGCGGTGCCTGAAGGTGCGAGCCTCTTCGCCCTCCCCGGTCATCAGGTCCAGCAGGTCGTTGTCGTAGGTGACGAGATACTGCGCGTTGGTGATGAGGGCGAGGTTGATGTAAACCTCGTCGTCCGGGTCACGGGCGTAGCGGAAAGTCTCGGGGACGTTATGGATGAGGATCGCGTAGCGCTCAATATCCCAGACTAGACGCCCGACGTTCTCGTCCGTGAGTCTGGGAAATTGCTGACGCAGACTGGGACGCCGGAGTACATCGTTAATCTCCGCAAGAATGTCTCGGCAGTAAAACAGCGTGTAGCGGCCAGAGCCGAGCATGATGACGCACTCGGCGGCGGGGTCACGACCATTGATCGTGGCCCGGAAGAAAGTGTTGCAGTCGAACACGGCGTCCGGCCCAGACTGCGCCTCATCCTCCACAGAGAAGCGCACTATGGCATCCCCTCGGCGCTGGCCTGCGTTTTTTGCTGTCGCTTTGCCCGTCGCTCCGCGCGCACCTCTCGCAGGGCCTCATCAAAGAAGCCGATGACCTCCTCTTCGGTATACCCCGACTCCCGCACCGCCTCATGGAACGGCGCAAGAGCTTCGGCCATGCTGCCCTCCGGCGTGGCCGTGGGTGTTCTCGCCAAGTCCCGGCGCAGCAGGTCGCGGACATAAGCGGAGCGATCCTGGGCCTGCTGGCTGGCGCGCTTGTCGAGAGAGCGCAGCAGGTCCTCATCGATGTCGGTCACTTCGATGGTGTGAGTCGTCATGTGTGGCCTCCGCCGCCTTCTGCGGCCTTTGTCCCGACCGGCGCTTTCTGGAGGTGGGGGCGCAGGAACGACATCTGCGGGCGGTCCTGGCCGTTCTTCGGCTCCACGGTGAACATGTAGTCGCCCCACCACGCCCCCGCCGACCACCAGGTGAAGCCCACCCAGACGTCCCGGTTGGCCTCCATGAAATTCAGCATGTCGTCCGTCGCCCGTGCGGCGGGTTCCGTCGCCGCCGCACCGAACTCGCCCAAAAAGGCTCGCTGATGATGGGCGCGGCACCAGGCCGTGAACTGTGCAAGCCGCTCGCTGCCGACCGTCGCGCTGACGACGGCGGGGTGAGTCCCCGAGCTGTCCGAGTCGAGGTACTGATGCGCCTCGATGACGTAATGATTCTGGGAGTCTCTGATGCCCAGCATCGCCTCGGCGTTGCCGCTCGCCACCCAGCTATGCGCGCCCGTCCAGGCGATGCCCGGCACGAGGATCAAGTTGCGCGCGCCCGCCGCCCGGATGCCCGCGATGGCCGCGTTCGCCGACCGGATCCACTGCTCCTTGGGCAGGTCGTGCGGCTCGTTCATCAGGCCCAGCCAGACGCGCGGGTTGTCCTTGAACTGCGCCGCCACCTTGCCCCAGAAGTCGGCGAAGGCGGCGTCGGGGACATCTGTTGTACCCACCACTTTCTCGTAGTAGCGGGCATAGTCGTGCGGGTCCAGCAGGACGACGATGCCCTTGTCAGTCGCGTCCTTGACGACGCCCTTTATCCGATCCAGGACCGGCTGGCTGAGGGGGGAGTTCAGCGTTGGCTGCAAATCAGTCCAGCGAAAGGGGAGGCGGATGATGTTGACCCCCTTGCCGTCGAAGTAATTCAGCTCAGAGGATGCCGGGTAGGTATAGTTCGTCCCGTAAATCCTCGTGACGCCTGGCTTGGTGTCGCCGAACTCGCCGCCCGAGATGTTGACCCCGGTGAACGCGAGCGGCCTGACCGAACCCCGATGGACGCTGAACGTCGGGGCGGGCGGGTCCGGGGGCGTCGATGAGGCCAGCCTCTCGGCCGTCATCTGGATGTCGTCCACGTAGAACGTCGGTGCAGCGTTGGCGTCGGTGTTTTGGATCAGAAAGCCGGTGACATTGGGCGTGACCGCGATGCCCAAGTCGGCGAACGGGACGACGATCTTGGTCCAGGCGTTGGCCCTGAGCTTCGGGAGGGGAACACCGCCTTGCTGCTTGCCATCCACGCTGGCTTTGACCGCCAGGCTGCCCTGGCCTCCGGTCGGCCCGCCGTTGATCCAGAACGTCAGCGCCTTGTATGTCGCGCCGCTGAACGGCGCGCTGCGAAGCTCAATCGCGCCGTAGCTGCCCGCCGACACGGTGGCGGAGATCGCGTCTCTGCCGCTATGCACCAGCGCCGTGTCATCGAGCTTGACGGACGCCCAGCTATAGCTCGCCCAGCCGCCCGCCAGCCCGTCGTCGTAGATGACGGCCTGCTGCGCGTGTGCCCCGCCTGATGATGCCAGCAAAACACCCACCGCGAAGAGACGCGCGGGAAGGTTAAACCCTCTCATTGGGACCAACTTTCTGCCGGTGCGGCCCGGCGGCTGCCGTAGATGTACAAGAGCAGGGCGGCGAGTTGGAGGCCCGCGAGGCTGAACTTGGCCCAGTGCGGCAGCGACGAGTGGGACACGTTGCCCTCCAGCAAGGCCGCCGTGCCCCACAGCGGCACCGTGCCCACCATCAACTTGACCGCGTCCCGGCCGTTCGACACCAGGGCGTCCGCCCGCGACAGCCGCCCCGGTGAGATCAGCGCCCAGGCAAGGCACAGGCCCGCCCCGCCGCAGATCCACGTCGCGGACAGCTCGCAGACCCCGTGCGGCAAAATGCCCGCCCACATCGAGCTGAGGTGCCCCGTCGGCTGCACCACCGCGGTCAGCGCCCCCAGGGTCGCGCCGTTGTTGACCATGAAGTACACCGGCAGCACGAACGTCAGGCCCGTCGCGAACGACAAAATCCCCACCTGGGTGTTGTTGGTGACGAGCTGCGACGAGAACTTCAGCCCCTCGCCCGGCGAGATGTCGCCGTGGTCGGCGAAGCCCTTTTTCCAGCCCTCGAACGAGTCCCGGAACTGCTCCGGCAGGAACAGCGAGACCTGCGCGGGGTCGCGGTGGACCAGGACATAGGCGAACAGCGTGCCCAGCAGGAACAGGCCCAGCGCCGCCAGGACGAACGGCATCCGGCGGCGCAGCGTCGCGGGCAGGCCGTAGGCCAGAAACCCCCACAGCCGCTCCCAGCCGCCGGACTCCTCGGCGTAGATGACCCCGTGGGCGTTGCCGACCAGCTCGTTCAGGTATAATACCAAGCTGGGGTTGGCCTCCTGCGCGCGCGCGTAGGCGAGGTCGGCGGCGGCCCGCCGGTACAGCGCGCCCAAGGCGGGCAGCTCCTCACGCGACAGCCGCTTCAGGCCGCCGTTCTTGGTGCGCTCGACGATGACCGAGAGCCGCTCCCAGGTCGCCCGCTTGCCATTAATAAACGCCCGCTCGTCGATTGCCATACGGCCATTATACCGCGTCTTTCACACGCTTCTTCTTTCGTCCACCCCATTGAGGACCCGCCATGTCCCGCGAGATTCTGGTCGTCACGCCCGAGAACATCGAGATCGAGTACGAACTTGCCGGCCTGGGGTCGCGCTTTCTGGCCCTGCTGCTGGACACGCTCTTGCAGTTCGCCATCTACGCCGGCATGTGGATCGTCGTCGGGCTTCTGGCCCTGCTCATCGGCCTGAGCGCGAGCGGATTCGCCCGTTCGCTGGCCGTGTTCTTCGGAGATATTCAACTCGCCTTCGGCCTGATCGCCGGCTTCGTCATCATCTGGGGCTACTCCATCTGGTTCGAGGCCTCCTGGAACGGCCAGACGCCCGGCAAGAGGCAGGTCGGCCTGCGCGTGGTCCGCGACGGCGGCTACCCGGTCTCGGCCTACGCCGTGGTCGTCCGTAATCTGATCCGGGTGATGGACGGGATGCCGGTCGCCGTCCTGGGTCTGCTGGGGGCGGGCATCTTCGGGCACCAACCCTTGATCGCGGCCCTGGGCGGCCTCGAAATACTCATCCCCGTTTTCTGCCTGCTCGTGTCGGCCCGGTATCAGCGCCTGGGCGACTTCGTGGCCGGGACGATGGTGGTCAAGCAGCGCGCCCCGCGCGTCCCCACGCTTGAGGCCCTGGCCCCGCCCCCGCGCGTGTTGCCCGAACATTTAGCCGCCTACGCCCTGGCCGACATCGGGCGGCACGTCTACGAGATGACCGTCCCCGAGTACCGCGCCGTCCGGCACTCCCTGGACCGCCGCTGGCAGCTCCCGCCGCCCATCCAGCAGGCCGCCGCCATGCGCCTGGCCGTGCCCCTGATGCAGCGCCTGGGCATCACGCCTCCCCCCGGCGTCATCTCCGTCAACTACGCCGACTTTCTAGAATATCTCGCCGTCGCCTTCGAGCAGTACCGGGGAGTCAAGTAGATGCACACGGCGCGACTCTCGTTCACGAAATACGTCAGCCGCATGGACGCCGTGAGTTCAGTGCCCTGCTGTCGCCCGTGGACCTGACTTTGGAGCAGTGGACCGACATCGCCCCGCCGAGAGCGCCGTAGTGTCTCAGGAGGACGCAAGTTTTCTTGACGGACGGCCCGTGACCTCTTGGAATACTCTACTGAAACAGGTACGATAACGAGATGACGGTCATGCACACCCAGAGCAATCCAGAGGGCGTCGATCCCGCCCTGATCCCCAAAAAGATGCTTTACACCGGCACGGTTCTGCCCGCCGTCGGGCTGGGCACGTTCGGCTCCGACAGGTACTCGGGGCAGGAGGTCGCCCAAGCGGTCCGGGGGGCAGCCGCCGTCGGCTACCGCCACTTCGACTGCGCCAGCGTCTACGGCAACGAGGACCTAGTCGGCGAGGCTCTGGCCGATGTCCGGGCCGGCGGCGTGGCGCGGGACGACCTGTGGATCACCTCCAAAGTCTGGAACGACAGCCACGGGCGGGTCGCTGAGTCCTGCCGGCAGTCTCTCCGTGACCTCCGGCTCGACCACCTCGACCTGTACCTCGTCCACTGGCCGTTCCCCAACTTCCACGCCAAAGGAGTCGACGCCTCGGCGCGCGACCCGCACGCCCGGCCCTACATCCACGGGGACTACATAGAAACGTGGCGGCAGATGGAGGCGCTGGTGGACGCCGGCCTGGTCCGCCACATCGGCACGTCCAACATGACCGTCCCCAAGCTGGAGTTGCTCCTGCGCGACGCCCGCATCCAGCCCGCCGCCAACGAGATGGAGATGCACCCGCACTTCCAGCAGCCCGCCCTGTTCGAGTTCGTCACCGAAAACGGCATCCTCCCCATCGGCTACAGCCCCATCGGCTCGCCCGCCCGCCCGGCCCGCGACAAGACGCCCACCGACACCGTGGACGTGGAAGACCCCTGCATCACCCGGATCGCCCGGCGTCTGGGCATCCACCCCGCCGCCGTGTGCGTCAAGTGGGGCGTCCAGCACGGCCAGGTGCCCATCCCCTTTTCGGCCAAGCGCAGCCAGTATTTTTCCATGCTGCAAGCCATCGTGGGCGACCCGCTGACCGACGACGACATGCGCCGGATCGCGGCCATCGACAAAAACAACCGGCTGATCAAAGGCCACGTCTTCCTCTGGAAAAACGGCCAAGCGTGGGAAGATCTGTGGGACGTGGACGGCGAGATCACGCCCGCCTGAAGACAGACTTTTCGGAGGGAACCAACGATGACGACGATGCAAGACCGGACACCGCAAGAGAAGACGATGAAGGAGAAGACGATGAAGGGCGCGATCCTGCCCGGCAACAGCACGGTCGAGCTGCACGACTTCCCCGTCCCGACGCCGGGCTACGGGCAGGTCCTGGTGCGGATGAAGGCGTCCTCCATCTGCGGCTCCGACATCCGCGCCATCTACCGCCGGCACCTGGGGACCGGCGATGAGGCCTACCGCGGTGTCATCGCCGGCCACGAGCCGTGCGGCCAGATTGCTCAGGTCGGACCCGGCTGCAAGCGCTTCCAGCCCGGCGACCGCGTCGTCCTGTACCACATCAGCGGCTGCGGCGTCTGCGAGGACTGCCAGGCCGGCTACATGATTAGCTGCCACAGCACGTTCCGGGCCGCCTACGGCTGGCAGCGCGACGGCGGCCACGCCCCCTACCTGCTGGCCGAGGAGAACACCTGCATCGCCCTGCCCGACAACCTCACCTACGAGGACGGTGCCCTGGTCGCCTGCGGCTTCGGCACCGCCTGGGAGGCGCTGACGCGCATGGGCGTCGGCGGGCGTGACCGGCTGCTGGTGACGGGCCTGGGGCCGGTGGGCCTGGCGGCGGCGATGCTGGGCCGCGCGCTGGGGGCCGCGCAGGTTATCGGCGTGGACACCAGCCCCGCGCGTATCGCGCTGGCCTTGTCGCTGGGCCTGGTGGACCAAGCGTTCGAGAGCGACGCGGGCGCTGTAGACAAAATCAAGGCGGCGACAAACGGCAAGGGCTGCGAGGCGAGCATCGACTGCTCGGGGGCAGCCCCCGCGCGTAAACTCGCCTTGCAGGGGACTCGCCAGTGGGGGCGGTGCGCCTTCGTCGGCGAAGGGAACGATGTCCAGTTCGACGTGTCGCCGCTGCTGATCCACCCGCAGATCACGCTGTACGGATCGTGGGTGACGTCGCTGCCGCACATGGAGGAGCTGGTGGAACAGCTTTCGCGCTGGAACCTGCACCCGGACCGGACGGTGACGCACCGCTTCACGCTGGATCAGGCCGCCGAGGCCTACGCCGTGGCCGACAAGGGCCAGTCCGGCAAGGTCGTCATCGTCTCGGAATAGATCAAGACCCGACTCAGGCGAGCGGATGCGAGGCTACGGCTTCAGCACGCTGCCTTCCCCCCACCTGTAGGAAACCCATGAACCACTCGCTGTCCGCCTGCCGCGCCTTCGCTGTGACCCTGCTCGCCCTCTGGCTGCTGGCCGCGCCGCGTTACGGCCAGGCTGCTGGCCTCGGCCCGTCTCCTGGTCCCGGCCCGGTCGAGGCGCTGGTTTATTCGACCGTGCCTTCTACCGCCGCGCACCGCCCGGAGATGGCGATGGACGGCGACTCGCACACCTACTTCCGGTCGGTCTCCGGCATGGGCGACGGGGACGAATTCCTCGTCCTGCTGTCCCGCGCGATCCCGACCCAGTCGCTCCGAGTGGTGACGGGGGACGAAGACGGGCTGGACCTGCTGACAGCGGGGTTCGTGGAGACTTCGCCGGACGGCGAGCATTTCACCAAGGCGGCGTCGTTCAACGGCGCGGGTGTCGCGGCGGCCCCTGGGCATCGGCTGGTCCGCGCCCTGCGCCTCCGCATGGACCAGGGCCAGGGCGTTCCGAACCTCCTGGTGCGCGAGATCACGCTGGCCTCGCCGGTCAAGGTCGCCCGCGTCCTGCTGGGGCCGGGGCGTGGCTTCGTGGACATCTCGCAGGCACCCGACCTGGCCCTCTGGGCGCAGACGGCGGAGCGGCAGATGGAGGAGTCCTGGGCCGACACGGCAGCCCTGCTTTACACGGACAAGTTCATCACGCCCAACATGGTCCACGTCGTCTACCGCACCGGGCCGGGCGTGACGGGCATCGCCGCCACGGGCGGGGGCGTGATGACGGTCAACTCACTGTGGTGCCGCCGGCACCCCGAGGACACCGGGCTGACGGTCCACGAGACCGCCCACGTGATCCAGGCGTACTCCGCCTATGATCCGGTCTGGCTGGTCGAGGGCATCGCCGACTATATACGCTGGGTCCGGTTCGAGCCGGAGCACTTCCACCCCCGCATCAACGTCCAGAGATCAACCTACCACGACGCTTATCAGACGACGGCGGCGTTCCTGGCCTGGTGCGAGCTGCACTACGACAGCGGCCTGGTCACGAAGCTGAGCCGCGCCGTGCGCTTCGGGACATACAACAACGCCCTGTTCAAGACGTACTGCGGCAAGGACGTGGACGCACTCTGGTCGGAGTTCACGGCGGCCTACCGCGTTGATCCGGTCAACATCATCACGCCGCCCGTGGCCCAGGCGGACCAGCCGCGTGTCCTGCCCGCCGTCCTCGCCGGCACCGGCGTCCCCGTCGACCTCTCGGCGGTGTTCAACACAGTGGGCATCACGACCGACGGCGCGCGGTTCAGTCTGACGGGCGGCATTGACGGGGGCGGGGTCGCGTACCCGGCCGGCCTGCTGGGCCGGAGCCTGACCTGGAAGAACGTTCCCTTCCAGCTCGGACCGCCGGACGCGCCGGACGTCGTCTCGTGCCGGGGCGAAATCGTTCCGCTGCCCGCCGGCTCTTATGCCGCCCTGTGGCTGCTGGGCGCGGGCGTCAACGGCAGCCAGAAAGCGCGGACGCTGACCGTGACCTATGCCGACGGCACCACGGCCACCCTCGCTCAGAACTTCAGTGACTGGTTCCAGCCCCAGGGCTTCCCCGGCGAGGGCCGCGCCGCGACGCTGGGCTACCGCAACACGGCGGACGCCGCGAAAGACGCGCGCACGTTTTATGCGTACAGCTACGGCTTCGCCCTGGACGGCACAAAAACCGTTCGGAGCCTGACCCTGCCCGACGATGACAGCGTCAAAATACTCGCGGCGACGCTGACGAAATAAAGAGCGGCTTCCTCGCCAACGGGCTGCGGTACGACACGTTTCCGGGGGAGCAGAACGCCGCGCTTAAGAATCAAGAATGAATCACCGCCGCAGCAAGCTGCGAGGTATCGCACGTCTCACGCAGGCGTGCCAGTCACGCCGGGCTAGAACCAAGTCAGAACAGGTCGAGCTGTTGCGAGTGCAGGGTCTGGTACTCCTTCTCCCGCCCCTGCTCCTGGACGTACTGGCGGATCGCCTCCTCGCTTCCGTAGCGCCCGACCGTGTTGATGAAGAAGCCGCTGGACCAGAACTTGCCGCCCCAGAGCTGCTTCTTGGCCGAAGGCACGCGGCGGAAGACCTCGCGGGCCGTGATGCTCTTGACCATCTGCACCAGGGAAGACGGGTTGCAGGGAAGACGGGTTGAGCGTCGGGACCGACTGCATCAGGAAGTGGACGTGGTCCCGATCCGTGCCGATCTCGATGAACGTGACCTCATAGCGGGCGGCGATGTCCAGGATTGCGGGCGGCGATGTCCAGGCACGTCTCCCGCAGGACCGTGTCCACCGGCTCGTCGAACACGACGCGGTGGTACTTGGCAGGGCAGACGGCGTGGTACAGCAGGACGGACAGGACGGACACGTTATGCCGCTTGTGGATATAGGTGCTCATGCTCTACGATAGCACGAAACGCTCCCGCAGGCGAGGGCAAGAACAGGCGCAGCAAGCTGCGGGGTATGTACCCCCTGAGAATTAAACAAGCAAATCTTGACTTCCTTATGAATATTAACTCGTTGCGGAATCAAAAATTCAGCCTGCGTAGAGACTGTATAGAAAGTTAAGCAGGTGCTAATCTTCTGACCATGAGGGCAGACATAGCAATCTGGATGAGGGCCTCGCTGGATGCAGGCCGCTCTTCATAATCTTTGGCAAGAC
>JAABUQ010002711.1_pt1 | contig 34381 bp, 34 predicted proteins | sample 5560001 | NCBI WGS metagenome assembly JAABUQ01 (sample SAMN10711888, study PRJNA513371) | rock metagenome | isolation source: Antarctica rocks | place: Antarctica: Victoria Land, Finger Mt nord | collected 2015-12-18
CCGCGCCGCCTGAGACCGTCGGGCCGCCTGACAGGGCCGTGTTGCCCGAGCCGACGCGCGCGGAGACTGTCCCGTCACCGTACCTCGAACGCCTCGAGCTGGTGACCAACGACGCCGACACCAATTCAAACAATGGTGGCAACGCCTGGGGCAACAACAAGCTCCGCATCGAGCGCAGCTCGGCGGGGGACATCTTCGTGGTCTACCCCGCCGGCGGCGCAGCCCCGTGGAACAAGCCGTGGATTCTGATGCACCGCCCACCAATTGGGGCGTGGAGCGAGATGGCCCGCGGCGCCGGCGGGCGGGAGTCCCCGAATCTGCTGATCGGCCCAGGCGACCGTCTCAGCCTCTTCACCCAGCCGAACGGCGTTCCCGACCTGGTCAAGGACGCTGGCGGGAATGGGCTGCTTCCCTTCACCTCGACACCCATGCTGGGCTCCTGGTACGGCACTGCCTACCCTTATGCCGGGACAACCGTTCGCAACGACAACGGGGATCTCTTTTTCGTCGAGACGCAGTCGGAAAACCTGATCCCGTCAGCTTTCTACTGGTCTTATCGTAGCACCGACACTGGCGTGTGGCACCCTATTATGACTCAAAACACCAGGTTCCGATACACGTATTTTCTGCCCCTCGCCAGCACTACTGGCGGGACTGATTTCACCATCGTTGCCAGCACTGACGTCCTCTGGTCGAATCTAGACTACAGACAACCACCCGGAAGCTTTGACTATGTGAGTGACCGCGTCTCGCTGTTCTACACCAGCGACTACAGGAACGCAGGTCTGACGGAGAAGCTCATCTACCAGGAGCAGCAGAAACAGAACACCTATGTGAACGTATTCGCCAGTGACGCGTATCGAGATCAGCAGGGGCGGGTCCATGTGATCTACTCCGTGCAGGGGCCGAGCACGAACCAACAGATCGTGGCGCATCACGCGGTCGTGCAGGGGGCGACGATTGTCGCTGACGTAGCCTTGCCGGGCGTCGCGTGCGGAAATGAGGGGCGTATCTTCCAGGACACTACTGGGCAGTACTACCTGCTGACGTACTGTGGCACCAGCCTGTACCTGTGGCCCGCCGACAGCGCCGACGGGACGCAGGTGGGTCAGCCCGTGATCCTGGACGTCAGCCAGTACCCGCCGGACACCTGGCTGTGGCTCAGCGCCGTTCGCGGCGGGACACCGCTCGACAACGTCGTCGACGGCGTCTACTCGAGCGCGAACGGCCGGCAGCTGGTGTACTTCCGGGTCCAGCTGCGCTCTGCGTCGTAGCCCGTAGCCGACGTTCGGCGGGGCTCGCGGATGCCCGCAGAAGGGGGTCGGGGAACAACTGTATCGTATACTTCGGGAAAGTCTGAAGGAACAAGCGTGGTGGGGACGCTCTACGTGGTCGCGACGCCCATAGGCAACCTCGAAGACGTCTCCCTACGCGCCGTCCGCGTCCTGCGCGACGTCGCCCTGGTCGCCGCGGAGGACACCCGCGTGACCCGCACCCTGTTCCGCGCCCACGACATCCACACTCCCATGGCCAGCTTCCACGACTTCTCCTCCGCCGCCCGCCGCGGCCGCCTGGTGGACCGCCTCGCCGAGGGCGACGTGGCCCTGGTCAGCGACGCCGGCATGCCCGGCATCTCCGACCCTGGCTTCCCCCTCATCCGCGACGCCCTCGCCGCCGGGCACGAGGTCGTCCCCATCCCGGGCGCCTCCGCCGTCCTGGCCGCCCTGGTCGCCTCCGGCTTGCCCAGCCACGCCTTCTGCTTCCACGGCTTCCTGCCCCGGACCAGCGGCCAGCGGCGCCGCTTCTTTGGCGAGCTCGGCCAATCGGCAACGACGCTCGTCGTCTTCGAGTCGCCCTACCGCGTCCTGGCGGCCCTGACCGACGTGGTGGCCGTGCTCGGCCCGGAGCGGCGGTTGGCCGTGGCCCGCGAGCTCACCAAGAAGTTCGAGGAAGTGTTCCGCGGGACCGCCGCGGAGGCCGTGGCCCACTTCCGCGACCGGCCGCCGCGCGGCGAATTCACGCTGGTGATCGGCGGGGCGACCGACGCGTGACCCCGGCCCACTTTGCGGACACGCACGCCCACCTCATGGACCGGCGCTTCGCCGACGACTTCGGGCTCGTGGTCGAGCGCGCACAGGCGGCCGGCGTGGTGGGGCTGGTGTGCGTCGGCTACGACGTCGCGACCAGCCGCGCGGCCATCGCGCTGGCGCGGCAGCTGCCCGGCGCCGCGGCCACGGTTGGCATCCACCCCAACGGCGTCGGCGACGCCAGCGACACAGACTTCGCTGCGATCGCGGAGCTAGCCTGCGAGCCCGAGGTCGCCGCCATTGGCGAGACGGGGCTGGACTACTACCGTGACCACACCGCGCATGCTCAGCAGCGCGAGGCGTTCGCGTGGCACCTGCGGCTCGCGGAGGAGCGCCAGCTACCGGTGGTCGTCCACAACCGCGCGGCGGACGCCGACGTGGCGACGCTGCTGGAGCGCTCGGCCGCTCGGCGACAGCGTGGGTGCGCGCGCGCGCCCGTGCCCGGAGTCCTGCACTGCTTCAGCTCCACGGACGCCGCCTACCTCGAGGCGATGCTGCGCGCGGGCTACTACGTGTCGTTCGCCGGCATCCTCACCTTTCCCGCCAACGGCTCACTGCGGGCACTGGCAGCCCGCGTGCCCAGCGACCGCCTTCTGGTGGAGACCGATTGCCCGTATCTGGCGCCGCAGCCGCAGCGGGGGCGGCGCAACGAGCCGGCCTTCGTGCGCGCGACGGCCAGCTGCCTGGCGGAGCTGCGCGGCGCGGCCTTGGCCACGCTGGCGGCAGACCTCTGGGCGAACTCCTGCGCCGTCTTTCCGGCGCTCGCCGCAGCCGGAATTGGGTTTATTGGGCTCAACAGCCAGACCGCCCCACGTCAGGAGCTGGTGAACTTATGACAAGCAAGGTGCATGCCGATGGCGCCCAGGCGGTGCTGTCGCTCGTCCAGCCCGGCCTGCAACACCTCGAGGAGAGCCTGGCCGAGATCGCCGCGCCGAACGACCCGCTGCTTGGGCCGCTCCTGGCGACGGTGCTGCCGGGCTCGGGCAAGCGGCTACGACCCGCCCTGACGCTCCTTATCGGTCGACAGAGCCGCGCCAACACGGAGGCGCTGAACCACATGGCGGCGGGTGTCGAGCTACTGCACACCGCCAGCCTGGTGCACGACGACGTCGTCGACGAGTCGGATACCCGCCGCGGCGCCGCGACGCTCTTCACGCGCGTGGGTAACGCCCTGGCGGTTCTCGTCGGCGACTACCTCTTCTCCCAGGCGGCCCAGCAGTGCGTGGCCACCGGCAACCTCGACGTGGTGCGCCTGTTCGCCGAGACACTGGGCGCCATGGCCCAGGGGCAGATCGACGAGGCGAGCACCCACGCGCAGGGGAGCCACGCGTGGCGGCGGCTCAGCAGCGAGCAGTACTTCAGGATCGTCTGGGGCAAGACAGCGTCCCTGTTCGTCCTCGCCTGCCAGGGGACGGGCATCCTGGCCGGACTCGCGCCGGCCCAGGTGGCCGCGCTGCGGACGTACGGGGAGAGCCTGGGGCTGGCGTTCCAGGTGGTGGACGACATCCTGGACTTCACCAGCACCGAGGAGGCGCTCGGCAAGCCGGTAGGGAGCGACCTGCGCCAGGGGACGATCACGCTGCCGGTCATCGTGCTGCGCGAGCGGGCGCTGGCCGACGGCCGATTCGAGAAGGTCTTCCAGTCCGGCGGGGTGGACGAGCAGGTGCGCCTGGTGCAGGAGAGCGGGGCCATCGAGGCGACGTACGCGGAGGCCGACCGGCTGGTGCAGACGGCGGTCGACGCCCTGGCCGCGCTGCCGCCGGGGGTCGAGCGGACGGCGCTGGCCGACCTGGCCGCGTACGTGACGCGGCGCCAGCACTAGCGGCGGAACATGCGGCGGAGGCGGGCCAGGAAGCCGCCGCCGTAGGGGCTGCTGTACGACAGCCGTTCGCCCCGCCAGACTTTCGAGCCGCTGCCGCCATTCGATCGGCCGCGCACCAGGGAGACGACGATGGCCAGGGCAAGCAGGAAGATGCCTATCGCCTGCGCGTACAGGGCGAGCAGGCCGACGCTCGGAATGAACCGGAACAGCGGCAGGCTCAGGAGCCAGCTGGTCAGCATGAGCGCCAGACCCCAGCCTGCCATCGTCTCCACGGCCGGCAGGCGGACGCTGAGTCCGCCGACGACACCGCCCACGCGGCGACCGGAGCGGCGCACGCGGCTGCCGAAGCTCTGTCGATCGAGCCGCTTTTCGGCAAGCCGGATGACGTCCTCGATCTCGCGCTGGAAACGGTCGGGCGGCGGAGAGGGAGAAGGAGGCATGCTAGCGCCTTCGGTTCCCGCATTATAGGAGTTCCAGGGAAGGGCTGGGAGTAGGAGCGGTGGCTCCTGTCCGTCAGCTCGCCAGGTAGTCCGCCAGCACCCAGCCCTTCACGCGGTGGTCCTCGGTCTCGACCTCGCGCCAGGTACGCGCGGCGACTGTCTGGTCGTTGCCGGTCAGCACCACCGCCGCGCCTTCGCGCAGCGCCCCGACGGCCGCCGCCTGCGGGCCAGGCTGCGCCCGCACCATGACCCCCTGCCCGCCGGTGTTGGCGATGCGGGCCGTGGCCAGCTCGGGGGTTGGTGTGGCGGTCGGCTCCTGGGCGACGGCCGGCGCGGCGGTTGGCGGCGCCGCCGACTCCGTGGCGGCCGCGGCCGGCCCGGAGCTGGAGCCAGAGCCGGAGGTGGCGGGCGGCGGCGCCGCCGTCACGCGCGGGGTGACCGCCAGCGTTGGCTGACTGCTGGCGATGGCCGGCTGAGCGGTCGGCGCGGCCAGCCGCGGCGCCGGGAGGGTGCGCCCAGCGTTCATCAGCGCGAGCAGGACGACGGCGCCGATGAGGGCCAGGACGAGAGCGGTGCTCAGCATCTGCCAGATGGTGAGGCGAAGCCGCCGCCCGCGGGAGACGAACTGCCGGCCGCACCAATCGCACTCGCCGGCCTGGGCCGGGTTGCGGCCGCCGCAGCCCGGGCAGTTCACCATCTCGGCTACGGGCGGCGCTGGCGAGCTCGTGTCCGTGTTCGTGTTCGTGTTCGTGTTGGTCGACACAGCCGTATCACGAAGGCTGGTGGAGCGCGAAAATGGCCCGACCGCGCGATCCAAAGCGGCCCGAGGCATGTTGTCGTGCCTTACCCTCTATGGTAGGATGCCGCCGCTCACGAACCATCACAACACGGAACACCGAGAGGCGCAACCCACTGCATGGCAACTGTAATCGCTGTTGCCAACCAGAAGGGCGGGGTGGGCAAGACGACCACCACCGCGAATCTCGGCGCGGCCCTGAAAATCAGAGGCAACCGGGTGCTCCTGATCGACCTGGACCCACAAGGCAACCTCACCAGCGCCTTCGGCCTCGAAAAGGAGCTCCAGAAGACCATCGCCGACTCCCTGCTGGACCGGCGCATTCCACTGCCCGTCGTCCCGGTGGGCAACGGCTCCCTGCCGCTGGCCGATGACGCCGCGTCGGCGCTCGCCAGCCTGTCCGTGGTCCCGGCGTCGGTCGGCCTGGCCAGCACCGAGACCCAGCTGATGAACAAGCTCGGCCGCGAGCTGCGCCTGCGCGACCAGCTTCTGGGGATCGACCGGAACTATGACTTCGTCCTCATCGACACGCCGCCCGCGCTGGGGGTGCTGACGATCAACGCGCTGGTGGCGGCGACCAAGGTCATCATTCCGACGGAGGCTCGCTTCTTCTCTTTGCAGGGCCTCCAGATGCTCGAGGAGAGCATCGAGGAGATCCTGTACCTCAACCCACGCCTCGAGGTGCTGGGCATCCTGCTCAGCAAGATGGACCGACGACTGAAAGAGGAGCGCCAGGTGGCCGAGTACCTCCGCCAGCGCTGGGGGACGCGGGTCTTCCGCACGGAGATCGGCACCAACAGCAAGATTTTAGAAGCCGGCTCCGCTGGCACATCGGTATTCAACTACACGGGCGCCGATCGTGCCGTCGAGGTGTACCGCTCGCTGGCGGAGGAGGTGCTCGCCCGTGCCTGACGGTCGCCAGCGCGGTGGCTTCAACCCGAGCCGGCTGGCCGACCTGGCGCGCCCCGTCTCGGTGGTCCCGCAGATCGTGGACACGCCGCACGAGTCGCAGGCGCAAGCGCACGGCTTCACCGAGGTCAAGATCGTCGGGGTTGGTGGCGGCGGGACGAACGCCGTCAACCGGATGGTGGAGGCCGGCGTCCAGGGCGTGGAGTTCATCGCCGTCAACACGGACGCCCAGGCGCTGCAGCAGTCGGGCGCGCTGAAGAAGCTCGTGATCGGCGGCCGCAGCGCCAAGGGGCTCGGCGCGGGCGGCGACCCGAGCGCTGGGGAGCGGGCGGCCGAGATCAGTCGGGATGCCCTGACCGAGGCGATCGAGGGGGCTGACATGGTGTTCCTGACCGCCGGTCTGGGCGGCGGAACGGGGACCGGCGCGGCGCCGGTGATCGCCGACATCGCCCGCCGAGCCCGGGCGCTGACGGTGGCCGTGGTGACCCTGCCCTTCGCGTTCGAGGGTCTCCGGCGGCGCCGGGCGGCGGAAGCCGGGCTGGAGAAGCTGCGGGCGCACGTGGACGCGCTGATCGTGATCCCGAACGACCGCCTGCTGCAGCTGGTGGATCGCCAGATGAGCGTCCTGGAAGCGTTCAACCTCGCCGACGACGTGCTGCGCCACGGGGTGCAGGGCATCAGCGACCTGGTGACGATGACGGGGCTGATCAACCTGGACTTCGCCGACGTCAAGTCGGTCATGCAGAACGCGGGCACGGCGCTCATGGCCATTGGCGAGGGCCGGGGTGAGGGCCGGGCCATCGCCGCCGCCCGGGCCGCGATCGCGAGCCCGCTGCTCGACGTGTCGATCGACGGAGCCACGGGGGTGCTGCTGAACATCTCGGGCGGCCCGGAGCTCACGCTGTCGGAAGTGACCGAGGCCGCGCAGACGATCGAGCAGGCGGTGGACCCGGACGCCAACATCTTCTTTGGGGCCGTGATCCACCCGCGCATCCAGGAGGAGCTGCGGGTCACGATCATCGCCACCGGCTTGACGCCCCGCGCCACAGCGGCGCGGCCGCCGCGGGAGCGGGAGCGGGCGCCAGAGCGGGGGCGCGAGACACGCCCGCCCGAGCGCGAGACGCCGCCGAGCGTCAGCACCAGCACCCGCACCAGCACCGAGACGTTCCGGCCCCGCCCGCGCGACCCCGAACGGTCGACCGAAAGGCCGCCGGAGCGCACACCCGAACGGCCGCCTGAGCGCGCGCCCGACTGGCCCAGCGAGCGGCCGCGCCGGCAGCCGGCCACCGAGTGGGAGCGCGACCGCGACCGACGCGACCGGGTCGAGCGACCCGAGTCGCGGCCGGCCAGCCCGCCAGCGGAAAGCGACACGGACTGGGACATGCCCGCCTTCTTGAGGCGCCCGCGACGGCACTGAGACACGTGTCGAAGCCTCCGGCGGCCTCAAGATGTACCGTTGGGCAGCTAGAACGGTAGGTCTCCGAAGTAGTCACCCCGGTAGGCCAGGTGGTCGTCGAGCAGCACCCTGAGCCGATACGACCACACCTGGTCTGGTACTGCCAGCGACCACTCGGGCGTACTGAAAAATGCGTCTTCGTCATACGAGTACGCCTTCGAGCTGCCAAGGTCCTGCAGGTCGACATGCAGACCGAATGGTCCGGGTGTTAGGGAATCTGGCGAGAAATGCAGCGTGGCGGCATCTGCCGAGAGAGTGGCTCGCTCGATGAAGGTCCACTTGCGCTCAAACAAGTCCGAGCGGCCATCAATGACGATCTTCCTTTCCCACTTTGAGCGCGTCGGCGCGTCAAGCAGGCTGAGCAGCGTCTGTCGCTCTGCTGGGGTCCAGGCAACAATCCTCTGCAGACCGTGCAGTGGCAGCTCATCTTTGACGATGACCTCAGCGTTGCGGCTGAGTCGGATCGACCGGTCAGCGGGATCGTGCGGGCCGACCGAGTAGATCTTTCTAAAGTCAAGGTCGCGCAAGAATTCGGCCGTGTCTCCCACCTGGGGGCCGCTAACGCCCAAGTTGCCACTAGAGAATCGACAGTCGCGGAGCGTCAGCACTTCGCCGGAGTCGAACAGGAAGAAGACAGGCACCGGGCAATGTGCGGTCCCATGGTAGATCTCAGCCCGAGGCCGAATGCCTTCCCAGCGGTACTGCGTGGGAGTGCGTGGGCGGAAGTACAGACGGACGTAGTCTCTCACCCACCCAGCCGTGTTCCCCATGACCTCGGGGCTGACGCTGTCGATGGCCAAGGCACCCGTAGCCTCGATTCGATTCCGGCTGAGTAGACGACCGTGCTTCAGTATGCGCGCCGCGTTGCGCACATCCGTGTGGTGAAACACATAGAGCGGCCACCACCGTCGGCTGGTGCCTGCCAGCCACGGCTGCGCACCGAGCTCGCGGAGAAAAGCTCGTATGCCTGCTGCATCGGTGTTGCGCGCCGCTCCCGGCACGGTCGGCTTAGAGTGGCAAGATGGCCCGCGCCGAACCAGCGCCCGCCGACGCTTCCCGTAGCACCTGCCTCCGCGGAGTTGGAGCTCGGGAAGCGTCGACACGAGGCAGGTACTGAAGCCCGAGGCCAGCGTGCTCGCCGATCTCCGCGTCGGTGCGTCCTATTCTAACGGGGCGTACATACGGCAATTCAGCAAGAAGGGGTAGCAGATACTCGATGCGCCCTTCGAGAGAGACGGGTGCGAAGCCGTGGGAAGCAAAACCACTCTGGCGAAGCTGCATCCAGAGGTCGCGCATCTCGTCTCGCTCCACCAGAGTCACCTGGCCGTTCAATATCGAGATACCCCCTTCGCCAAGAGCAAGACGGTAGCAGTCAGTCGAGCCTCTCATCGCAAATGTACGCTGAACCCTGAGAAGTTCCGTGATGTCTACCCAGAACTCGTGGAACGACAGCACCTCCGGCTGAGACCTGAGCCAGCGTGCCATGTCCTCAGGCGCCTCGTGCTCCGGTGACTCTACCCGTCGCTGATGTGGGTAGATCATGATCTCGATGGGCAGCGAGTCCAGGTAGTGCTCCATCAGCGGCATTACGACGTTCCGCCAGTCGAGGCCACCGTTACCGCACCCGAGAGCAGGGAAAGCGGCACTGGTGATTCCCTGCTGCTCAAAAGTGTCCACAAACTTGCGGAGGCCTGCCTCAACATACTCGCGCTTGGAAGGGCGCCTCCAGTCTTCTTTAGTGGGGAAGTTAAGTACCCACTTATGTGGAGACTTATAAAGCCAAAGCGTTCCAATGCGAAATTTGCCCAGCTCACACAGGCGCCGATACTCGGTGTACATCTCCGGGAACGCCGCCTTGAAGTCCTTGGCGATTCCTTTACCCATCACGCCCACCGTATTGACCGTGTTAACAAGCGTCTGCGCTGGGGACTGAAACAGGTTGCCTTCGACGTACGTTATCATTGACACACCAGGGCTCATTATCCGATCTGCATGCATTGCCCACAACGGCATGCCGGCACCCGTACGATGGTAGAACATCCGTTCTGCCATGCGCAAGTGCCGGTTGGGCCCGTGCGTCGTCAGGTGAGTCTCGGCCCGCTCGCGGCACACCCAGTACGGCGGGTTCGGCTGAGCGCCTTTCCGCATCCAGGGCTGTTGACTAGAATCGCCGTGTGCGGCAGTCCCTCGACCGGTCGGAGGAGCGAGCGCCGGACGAGCGGCCGCGCACCGCGACCTGGGTGCTGCGGGGCGCCATCGTGCTCCTGTTCGCCGCGCTCACCGCCCAGCTCTGGCGCTTGCAGGTCGTGGACGGGCGCGACTTCGTGGGCCGCTCGGCGGCCAACTGGCTGCGCTCGGCGACGATCCCGCCGCAGCGGGGGGTCATCTACGACCGCAACCGCTCCCTGCTCGCCTCGAACGCGCCGATCTTCGTCGTCTCGATCACGCCCGCCGACGTGCCGAAGGGCCGGCTGGAGGAGATCGTCATCCGCGTCGCCAACGAGCTGCGGCTGCCGCCCTCCGACCTGCGCCAGCCGCTCGACCGGCGCATGGCGCGCAACGACTACAACCCGTACACGCCGATCCCGGTCCGCTACAGCGTGCAGCGCGACTCGGTCATGCGCATCGCCGAGCACCAGGTGGACATGCCCGGGGTCCAGATCAGCGTGGACGCCACCCGCAGGTACGCCGATGGCCCACTGATCGCGCACCTCGTCGGCTACATGGGCCCTGTCACCGCTGAGGACGCCCCCCGGCTGGTGCAGGACAGCTACGGGCCAGACGACCAGGTTGGCGCGGCGGGGGTGGAGCAGGCGTACGAGCACGACCTCCGCGGCGCCCCCGGCAAGCGGCTCTACCAGGTCGACGTGACCGGCCAGGAAGTCGGCGAGCTGCGCCGCGAGGAGGCGCGGCCAGGCAACAACCTGATGCTCACGCTGGACCTCGACCTGCAGCGCGAGGTCATGGACATCCTGAAGCAGGGGCTACGCCACAGCGACGTTGGCGCCGCCATCGTGATGGACCCGCGCAATGGTGAGATCCTGGCGATGGTCAGCACGCCCACGTTCGACAGCAACGTGATCGGCGACCCGGCGCGCGAAGAGGAGCTGCAGAAGCTCCTGAACGACGGGACGAATACTCCCATGTTCCCGCGCGCCTTCGCCGGCCAGTACCCGCCGGGCTCCGTCTTCAAGATCGTGACGGGCACGGCCGCCCTCCAGGAGGGCGTCGTGGCCCGGGACACCGTGATCGACTCCAAGGGCGAGATGTACGTCGAGAACGACCAGTACCCCGGCGTGAAGACGCGACTCGTGGACACAGCTGTCTACGGACCGCAGGTGTTCATGCAGGGCGTCGCCAACTCGTCGAACGTCTTCTTCTACTACCTGGGCGGCGGCTACCAGGAGGGGGACAGGGTCCTGTTCCAGGGGCTCGGGGTCGACCGGCTGGCCAAGTACGCCCGCGGCTTTGGCTACGGGCTGCGCACCGGGCTGGACATCCGCGGCGAGCAGGACGGCACGATCCCGGACCCGACCTGGAAGGAGTTCCACAAGAGCGAGCCGTGGGTGAAGGGCGACACGTACAACATGAGCATCGGCCAGGGCGACGTGCTGGCGACGCCGCTCCAGGTGGCCGACGCCACCAACGCCATCGCCAATGGGGGCACGCTGTATCAGCCCCACCTCGCCAAGCAGGAGCTTGACGGCGACGGCAACGTCGTCAGGACCTTCGAGCCTGGGACACGCCAGGTGCTGGTCAACAGCGGCAACCTGGCGCTGATGCGGGAAGCGATGGAGTGGGGTTTCGAGGGCCCGTGGCTGAAGTGGTTCAAGATCTCAGAGCTGCGGCTGGCCGGCAAGACCGGCACAGCGCAGTTCGAGGGACCCGTGGACGACAAGGGCGAGCTACCCACCCACGGCTGGTTCACGGGCTTCGCACCGGCCGACAACCCGGAGATCACGGTGACGGTGTTCGTGGAGCGCGGCTCGGGCACCAACGACGCGTCGCCCATCGCAGCGCGCATCTTCCGGCGCTACTTCCACCTGCCTGACAGCTCGCCGGATCCGCCAAAGCTGCCGCCGGTGACGCAGCCCGCGCCCGCGCCGACGAGACGTTGATCAGGTGGCGAAGGTCTGCTGGTCGAGGAGCGCGAGGCGCCTACTCGAAGCTGGGGGAGCCGCGGCCGCGCGTCTCGCCGTTCAGGAACGCGTGGCTCAGGGGCACGATGCGGTACATCACCCAGACCCCTGGCCCGGTGCCGCCAGGGCGCAAGCCCGCGGCCAGGCGCGTCGCGATCTGGCGGCCCAGGCGGTACAACTGCTCCTCGGCGCTGAGCTCGACCCACAGCTCGACCTCGTCGCTGGGGGAGTCGGTGAGGATGTGCCGCACGACGACCTCGGACGCCGGGACGCGCAGGGCCGCGGCGACCTCGCGCTGGGCGACCTCTCGGACCTGGGCCAGCCGCTCCGGGGGCCCCAGGTAGTCCACGAAAATCACTCTTCTAAGCTATCAGCTATCAGCTATCAGCTATCGGCTATCAGCTAAAAAAGCGAACCGCCGTGTCCGACCCAGGCGCAGCGGGCCGTTCTCTCCAACGCGTGCTGATGGCTGACAGCTGATAGCTCAATGAGCTCCCTGCCGGGTCAGGACCACGAACGGCGTGCGGAACAGGATCCGCAGGTCCAGCCAGATGGACCAGTGCTCTATGTATGCCAGATCGAGGTCGATCATCTGTTGAAAATTGAGGGCGCTGCGCCCGCTCACCTGCCACAGCCCCGTCAGGCCGGGCGTCACTGCCAGGCGGCCGCGCTCCCGCGGGCCGTACAGCTCCACTTCGTACGACAGGGGGGGGCGCGGTCCGACGAGGCTCATGTCTCCCTGGAGAACGTTGACGAGCTGGGGGATCTCGTCCAGGCTGGTTGCGCGCAGAATCCGGCCCACCTCGGTGACGCGCGGGTCGCGCCGCAGCTTGAACACGCCGCCGTGCGTCGGCGCCGCGCCCTTGATCAGCGCGCGGGTGTACGCCTGGTGGATCGACGCGTCGTTGTCGGCCATCATCGTCCGAAACTTGTACATCGTGAAGGGCTGGCCATCCTTGCCAATGCGCCGCTGGGCAAACAGAATCGGCCCGGGCGACGACAGCTTGATGAGCACCGCGACGACGAGCAGCAGCGGGACAAGAGCCGCCAGCAGCACGGTGGCGCACACCAGGTCGAGAGCGCGTTTCGCCAACCGCTGGCTCACCGGGCGCGCGCCGGCTGGCCGCGTCAGTTCAGCAGCTGTTGCCGGCGCCTCGGTCGCCACAGCGCTTCCCTCCCCCGCCTGCCATGGACCATATCGCACAGGGGGCGACTCCACGATGCTTTCCACAGTTTTCTCCCACTCCAACTCCAACTCCAACATGGGTTCCAGCAAGGCATTACCTTCCGCACAACGTGGTGCGACGGTGGTTTGGCCTACTGCCTCTCCTAGGCCGCCGACGATCCGCGGGAAGCTCTGCCCAGTGGTCCGATCAGCACCGCACCACGCGGGCGGCTGCCTCGGGCACAAGGGAACTCACGCACACCGGCATGGTGGGGCTAGGATCGCGGTGAACGACCACCGGTCCAGCACATTTCCGCACCACCGACTCTCCATACCTCCGGCCTCCGAGAGCGTGGTAGCGAGTGCACCGAACACTATCTATCTATCTATCTACGCACGCTGCGGTCGAGGTGTAAAGCACGGCATGTTGAGGTCTGGTTGAGAACGTATGGAGCTTCGCGGGGGCCGCCACAAGCCTACCACGGCGAGGGACACAAGGGCGCTCAGCACCCCGCGCCGCGGGCTCGCGGAAGCCGATTCTAGCGGCCGGCGACGAGCCGGCCGCGGGCCGTCCGGACCGCGCCGGCGACGTACCCGATCTGCTCGTCGGTGAGCTCCGGATACATTGGCAGAGAGAGGATCGTTTGCGCGGCGCTCTCGGTCTCCGGAAGGTCGCCGGGCTTGTATCCGAGACTCCGACTCGCGACCTGCAGATGGACAGGTATCGGGTAGTGGATACCCGTGCCGATACCCTGCCGCGCGAGGGCTTCCTTCACCTCGTCGCGCTGCTCGCAGCGCACCACGTACAGGTGGTAGACGTGCGACCGGTCCGCCGGTAGGTTGGGCCGCTGAACGCCGGCGTCCGCCAGGGCCTCATCGTAGGAGAGGGCGTGCCGCTGGCGCTGCTCGTTCCACGCGTCCAGGTGGCGCAGCTTGATCCGCAGGATGGCAGCCTGGACCTCGTCGAGCCGCGCATTGAATCCCATGAGGTCGTGGCGGTAGCGAACCTCGGACCCGTGATCGCGCAGCAAGCGCACGCGGCGCGCGAGCTCGGGATCGGCGGTCACAACGGCGCCTCCCTCGCCATAGGCGCCCAGATTCTTCGAGAAGTAGAAGCTGAAGCAGCCCAGGTCGCCGATCGCCCCGGCGCGCCGCCCGCCTGCCTCGGCGCCGTGAGCCTGGGCAGCGTCCTCGACGACGCGCAAGTCATGGCGCCGAGCGATTGCCATGATCGCGTCCATATCGGCCAGGCGACCGTACAGATGGACCGGAATGATGGCTTTCGTGCGAGGCGTGATCTTAGCTTCGATCTGCGAGACGTCCATAGTAAAAGTGATGGGATCGATGTCGACAAAAACCGGTCGAGCACCGGCCATGACGATCGCTTCTACCGTGGCGAAAAAGGTGTGGGCGACGGTAATGACTTCGTCGCCCGCGCCGACCCCAATAGCGCGCAAAGCCAGGTGCAGTGCGTCGGTGCCGTTGCCAACGCCAATAGCGTGGCTCGTACCGCAGTACGTGGCAAACTCCTGCTCGAACGCCTGCGTGTTCGGCCCCAGAAACAGATGCATGGAGTCGAGGCAGTCCTCGAGAGCCTGCATGACCTCAACCTTGAGTGGGCCGAACTGGGCCTTGAGATCGACGAAGGGGATCTGCATAAGCGGCTGTGCCTCTCGAGGTAGGGGAGATTGTGCTGCTAAGCCGCGGCGGTCACACTCTAAGCTTAAAGCTTAGGGCAAGAACCGGTAGCGCAGCAGCGTTAACAGAACGACCGGTCCATCGCGCAAAGCGTTAATCTTCTTGCCCTCGTGAAACTCCCGGCCCGCGTACGAGATGGGCACCTCGTAGATACGGTAACCCATCCGTAGGATACGCGCTGTTATCTCTGGATCGAAACCCCACCGCGGCTCGCGCAGGTGGAGCCGGCGCGCGATGTCGATGGTGAAGACCTTGTAGCAGGTCTCCATGTCGGTGAGCGTCGTATCGAACAGGATGTTGCAGACAAGGGTCAGCATCTTGTTGCCAACGCTGTGCCAGAAGTACATCGCTTTGTGCTCGCCGAGGAACCGCGAGCCGTAGACCACCTGGGTCTTGCCGGTCGCGATCGGCCGCAGTAGGACGGGGTAGTCGGCCGGATCGTATTCGAGGTCGGCATCCTGGATGATCACGATGTCGCCGCTGGCGCCGCGCAGGCCCTCCTGCACGGCGGCGCCCTTGCCGCCGTTGCGCGCCCTCAGCTTCAGGATGATGTCCTGCTTCGCCTGGGCCCGCTCGACGAGGACCTCCCGCGTGCCGTCCGTCGAGAAGTCGTCGACGACGATGACCTCCTTGTCGATCGGCGAGGCCTGGACACGGTCGAGCAGCTCGTCGATCGTCTGGCGTTCGTTGAAGCACGGGATGATCACCGAGGCTTTCAAGCTGATGGGGTGCATAGCTGAGTAGGTCCTGAGCCTTTCCGGGTCGGCCCGCCGCACCGGGCGCAGCTGGCGCGGCTGGGCCTGGCGGTGCGCGAGGCAGATGATAGCGAGAAGGGGAGGTCTAGCCGTATCTTGGTATCCTGCGCTGTCGCGTTCCCGCGATAATCAGCTAACGCGCGACGGGGCTCGGCGTTAGCGCGGGCCACCGGTCGTTACCAGGAGACGGAGGAAGACACATGACCCAGCCGACCCTGAACGAGCCCTTCGGCCGCCTGACGCCCGACGAAGCCAACCGGCGCGTCGGCGCCGGTGAGCTCCACTTCGTCGACGTGCGGGAGCAGTGGGAGTATTCCCGCGACCACATCCCGAGCGCCAAGCACACCCCGTTGGCGCAGATCATCGCCCGGCCCCAAGACGTGATCACCGCTGACGACGTCGTCTTCGTCTGCGAGGTTGGCCAGCGCAGCGCCGTGGCGGCCGAGATGGCGGCCGCGCTCGGCATGAAGCGCGTCTACAACCTGGAAGGCGGAATGCAGGCGTGGCGCTCCGCGAACCTTTCCGTCACGAGCTGACCGCTCCGCCGGCCCGTGGGTCGGGCGGTCAGGCGCTCTGGCGCAAGGCGCGCCGCATAGCGTCGGCGGCAAGCTCGGCGCAGTAGCGCTTGTCGGGCGGGAGACCGCCCAACGCTTCGTCGACCGCGTCGGCCGAGAGAGTCTGGGCTTCCGCCAGAGGGCGGTCGCCGACGAGCGTCGTGGCCATACTGCTGGCAGCGACACACGCGCTGCAGCCGAACGTCCGAAAGCTGGCCCGCAGCACCCGGGCAGCGTCGACCCGGACGTAGACAGAAATAGTCGTCTCAGTCGCCGGGTCGTTGACGTAGCCGAACCCGTTGGCGTCGTGCATCTTGCCCACGTTCCGAGGATGCTGAAAGTGGTCGACGGTCGTCGGCGTGTACCGACCCGAGGAGACGGACGCGGGGTCCAGCTGGGACATGGGCAGCCGGGAACGGCGCCAGACGGTCCGGCGCCGCCAGGCGCCGGACCGTGGCGGCGCTACGACGGGGTCGTGGTCGACGACGAGGACGACGGCGATTCGCCGTTGAAGCGGGCGCCGCTGGTCGAGCCCGATCCGCTGGACGACGACGACGCGCTGCTGCCGCCGGTCGAGGGCGGGGTCGTCGACTGGGTGGCGTAAGTGCTGCCGGTTGGGCTGTCGCTGTAGCTGCCGTAGGAGCTCTGGTCGTTGGAGCCCATGCCGAGCAGATCCCGGCCGAACGACTGCCAGGCCCAGAGGCCGCCAGCGCCAATGAGCGCGCCCAACACAAATTTGAACATCGCAGCAGTTCCTCCTGAGAAGAATGCCGGTCAAAGCGCACATTCCATGCCAGAGACGGCCCTTCAGGCTCCGCCCTGTGGCTATCAGGTCACGGGCCAGCGGCTGAGGGGGCGCGCCACCCCGGCCCGCGCCAGCAGCGCCTCGCCGATGGCCTGCACCCGCTCGGTGAGGCGCCGCTCGTCCACGAACAGTGGCCTGCCCGCCTCCACGACCACGCGGCCGTCCGCGACGACGGTGTGCACGCTGCGCCCGTCGGCGTTGTAGACCAGGTTGTTGACGGGGTTGAACAGGGCCGCCCACTCGGCCCGGCGGGTGTCGAACAGCACCAGGTCCGCCTTCTTGCCCACCTCTATCGACCCGATCTCGTCGCCCAGGCCCAGGGCGCGCGCCCCGAGCAACGTGGCGACCTCGAGCGCCTGCTCGGCCGGCACCACTGACACGCTCTGCCGCGCGTCCTTGAAGGCGACCGCTGCCATGTTCATCGCCCGGATCGTGTCCAGGTGGTTGGAGCTGTTGGCCGAGTCGCTGCCGATGGCCACGTTGACACCTTGCTCGAGAAGCTCGGGCAGCTTGCGGTCCTTGATCCCGCCTGCCTCCTTGGCCACCGTGACGGGGCAGATGACGACTGACGCCCCGGTGCGGGCGATGCACGCCACCTCGCCGTCGTCGATGCCTGTCGCGTGGGCCAACAGGACGTTCGGCCCGAGCACGCCCTGCGCTTCCAGCAGTTGGGTCGGGCCCAGCCCGTGCTCGGCGAGCGACGCATCGCGACGCGTGTCACCGCTCGAGTGGTGGAGCGTCAGCCCGGTGCCGAGCTCGTCGGCGAGCCGCTTGCACCCGACCAGGAGATCGAGCGAGCAGCTGTCGTTGGAGAAGGGCATGGCCCAGGCCCGGACGCGGTCGTTCAACCGATGGTCGTACGCTCTGATGGTGCGCTCCGTGCGGGCCAGGGCCTGCTCCGTGGAGTAGCGCGGCAGGGCGCGGTCGTCGGGGCCGTCGATCAGACTCTGGCCGGTGACGATGCGGCAGCCGCTGTCCTGGTACACCTGGAGGGACGCGTCCAGGTACTTGGTGGAGCCCGGGTCCAGAAAGCACACGGTGCCGCTCTTCAGCAGCTCGGTGATCGCCAGCAGCGACGTGTCGTACTCCTCCTCCTCGGTCATCAGCGACTGCAGCCGGAACACCTCGACCAGGCGCTCCTGGCCGACGAAGTCGTCGGGAAAGATGCCGCGGACCGCGTGGGCGTAGCTGACGTGCATGTGGGCGTTGACGAACGCCGGCGTGACCAGGAGGTCGGAGGCGTCGATGGTGCGCTCCGCGACCACGTCGGCCAGGTCGGCGGCTTTGCCGACGTGGCTGATGCGCTGGCCGGCCACGACGATGGCGCCGTTCTGGATGATGCGGCGCTCCGAGCCCACTGTCAGGATGCAGCGAGCGTTGTCGATCTTGAGAGTCGGGTTTAAACCAGGCATGGGTGCTCTTCTCCTTGCGCGTTGTGGTCTGGCGTTTAAACCGCAGAGCCGGGCGTCGGGCGGCCCAGTTCGGCCAGGAACGCTTTGACGGCCGCGATCGTCGCCGACGGTCGGCCCAGCAGGACCGTGTAGTGGGTCGCCGCGACGTCGACCAGCCGCGCCGACCGGATCCCGGCCAGCAGGCGCGCGCACACCGGGCCCGGCAGGAGGCTACCCGTGGCACCCGCCAGGCCGCCCGCGGCCCGAACGACAAGCGTCGGGCAGCGGATCGCCGCGTGGACGGCCGCGAAGTCCGGCGGCCCATCCCAGTAAGCGCGCAGGTCCTGCGCGGCCACCGACGCCCGCGTCTCGGCGCGCACTCCGCCACCAGGAAGGACGTCCAGGCTCGACCGAAAGAAGTCCTCGAGCTCCGGAGTCCACGGCTGGAGGGCCGGTGCCCGGCTCAGGACGTCGAGGTAAACCCGCGGCGATGGGTAGACGACGTCAAGGCCAGCGATGGCCAGGTCGATGGCGCCGCGCAGCGCGGCGGGGATCTCGGCCCCACCGTCCACGAGCACGAGGCCACGCACGCGCTCCGGGTACCAGGCGGCCAGCAGGGCCGCGACGATGCCGCCGAAGGAGTGGCCGACCAGGACCACCTGCTCGAACCCGAGCAAGTCGATCAGAGCTACCGCGTCGGCGGCGTGGACGTGGTAGCCGTAGCCGTGTCGCGGCCTGGAGGAGCGGCCGCGGCCACGCGGGTCGACCGCCAGGATGCGCCAGTCTGGGGCAAGCGCGGCCGCCAGGCCGTCGAAGGAGCGCCCGCTCGCGCTGACGCCGGGGAGGCACACGACGGGGTCCCGGCCACCGGGCCAGTCGTGCACGTGGAGCCGCACGTCGGCCACCGAGAAGTCGCGCTCGAGGCGTACGGCCTCGGCGGGCCATGGCATACTGGTCAATTACACTCGATGATGAGGATGGATGGGGAGGCGCGCGGCGCCGCGGGGGCACCAGCGGCGGCCGCTCAGCCGGGGGCTGCCCGCGTCCTGGCCGTGTGCGACGAGGTCGTCGACCAGCTCTACGGGCCGGCGATCCGCGAGCGGCACGGGGAGTACGACTTCGTGCTGTCCTGTGGCGACCTGCCGGCCTACTACCTCGACTTCGTGGCCAGCATGCTGGACATCCCCGTGTACGGCATCCACGGCAACCACGACGGCGATCCTCACGACCCATCGTCCGATCGGGAGCGCGCGACGGGCGGTGTTGTCCAGCTCCACGGCCGGGTGGTCCGCGACCATGGCCTGCTCATCGGCGGCTTCGACGGCTGCCTGCGCTACAACGGCGGCGCCTACCAGTTCTCCGAGACGGAGATGCGCCTGCACATCGCCCGCATGATCCCCACTCTGCTGCTCAACAAGCTGCTGTACGGTCGCTACCTGGACGTGCTGATCACCCACGCGCCGCCATTCGGTATCCACGACCTGCCGGACCGGGCCCACCAGGGTTTCAAGGTGTTCCGCTGGTTCCTCCAGACGTTCACTCCGCGGTACCAGCTGCACGGCCACATCCACCAGTACAACCGCCAGGCCGTGACACGCACCCGGTTCCACGAGACCGAGGTCATCAACGTGTTCCCCTACCGGGCGCTCACGATCCCGGCCGGGGCACCGCCTCCCCCCGTGCGGCCAGCTCCTCCTGGAACCGCGTGAGCGCCTCGCTCCACTCCATGGCGAGGCCGTCCGGCCGTGACGCGCGCCAGGTGCCGAGACGGGCGATGACGTCGGCCGAGCGCTCGCCCGGGAAGTAGCGGGTGAGCCGCAGCTGGCGCACCCGTTGCCAGAGCGGGCGGAACACCTGGCCGTACCACTGCTGCGCCGCGGCGCGGAAGTCGGCAATGCCGTGCTCCGCCCGGAACGCCGCGATCAGCGCGGCGAGATCGGGGTAGCTCTCGGGGCGGCGGGCGCCGATGCCGGTGAGGCCTGTCGACCGCTCGAACGCGCGACGCTCCGCGAAGGTACGCGCCGCCTGCGTGTCGGCCAGCGGCAGGAACTCGGTGACGTGCGCGTCGATCTCGAGCTGCCCGGACTCTTTGGCCGCCGCCACGCGGTGGTGCCCGTCCAGGACGTAGTAGCCGAAGCCCAGGCGGTACAGCTCTATCGGCGGCAGGGGCTCGCCGCGATCGAGGGCGGCCCGAATGCGCGCGTACCGGTCGGTGTAGCTGCGGCTCCGCTGGAGCGGGCGGAAGTCGGGCCCAAAGTCGCGCGCGCGGCCGACGCTGCCCACGATGCGGGCGACCTCGACCGTCCGCAGGCCCAGGCTCCGCCGCGTGACCGCTCCCGACCGCTCGGCGTCGTCGGCGAAGCTCCGCAGCGGTGGCGAGCCGCCCGCCTCGAGCGCCGGCTGAACCAGCAGGACGGGGCACGGGCTCCACCGCACGACGTGGTCGGCGATGTTGGCGGACAGGACGGTGACGAGCCCGCGCCGCACGTGGGAGCCGAGGATGATGAGACCCGCCTCCTGGGTGTGCGCCTCCTCGACGATGGTCTGGGCGGTCGGCCCGGTCCGTATCTGGGCGCTGGCGCGGACGCTGGCCGAGGTCAGGTGGGCGACGACGCTGTCCAGGTAGGCGCGCGCGGTCGCCTCCTGCTGAGAGACGGCCTCAGCGTCCATCGCCCCGCGCGGCAGGACGTGCAGCAGGATGACGTCGGCGTCGAAAGCCCTGGCGTACTCCTCCGTCACGGGCACCTTGACCTCGCCCAGCGGCGCGAGGTCGAGGGGCACAAGGATGCGCTGCATGAGCGCTCAGGTCGATGCGGCGGACTCTATCCAGGACACGATGCGCTCGGGTGTCATCGGCAGCTCGCTGATCGTTACACCGAACGGGCGCAGCGCGTCCTCCACGGCGCTGGCCAGCGCCGTGGGCGCCACCATGCGGCCACCCTCGCCACCTCCCTTGACGCCATACTCGGTGTACGGCGACGGCGTCTCCTGGTGGCGGATCGTCATCGCCGGGACGTCGTGCGCCGTGGGCAGCAGGTAGTCCATGAAGGTGGACGTGGCCAGCTGGCCGTTCTCGTCGTACACGTACTCCTCCAGGAACGCGGCGCCGATACCCTGGGCGATGCCACCGACGATCTGTCCGTTGAGCAGCGCCGGGTTCATCACCGTGCCGCAGTCATTCACGGCGACGTACTTCAACACAGTGACCTTGCCCGTCTGTGGGTCCACCTCCACCACCGGGATGTGGCAGGCGTGGGAGACGATGGGGTAGAAGGCGCCCAGATCCTTGCGATCGTCCGACGGCTTGGTGGCGAACGGGTGGTCGTAAGTGAACGTGGCCGACAGCCCGCTCTCCATCCCCTCCGGCAGGTCGAGCTTGAACATGTGCGCCTTCAGCGCCACCTCGCCATAGGTGAGCGCGCGATCCGGGACGCCCTTGACGCCGATCTTGCCGTCGCGGAACTCCAGGTCCGAGGCGTCGGCCTCGAGCAGATGGGCCGCGGCGGCGCGCATCTTGTCCTTGACACGCCGCGACGCTCCGCCGGCGGCGCCCGACAGCATGACCGTCAGGCGGCTGCCGCCAGGGCCGGCTGACAACGCGCCCGACTGCGAATCGCCGTAGGTCACCGAGACCTGCGCCGGGTCGATGCCGAACTCCTCGGCGATCACCTGGGACACCACGGTCTCGGGGCTGTTGCCCCAGAAGGGGCAGCCAATCGTGGCCGTGAAGTTGCCGAACGCGTCGACGCTCAGCTTGAGGCTCTCGGGCGTCGAGGTGAGTGGGAAGGGCGGCTTGTCGTACCAGAACCACCACTCCGTCGCACTGTAGGCGCTCCGCTCCTGGCAGCTGGCGAGCCCGATGCCGATGTAGCGGCCCTCCTGGCGCAGCCGCTCCTGCTCGGCGCGCAGCGACGCCATATCCGCTTCGGCCAGGGCCGCGTCCAGGATCGGCGCGTAGTTGCCGCTGTCGTAGACGTTGCCCGGCGGCGTCTTGTACGGGAACTCATCGGGGCGGATGAAGTTCTGGCGCCGAATCTCCGCCCTGTCGATCCCCAGCTCCTCGGCGGCGGCGTCGGCGAGGCGCTCCAGCGCGAAGTTGCCGGGGTCAGCCCCGGCCCCGCGGAAGAACCCTTGCTGGACCTTGTTCGTCAGGACGCAGGTGACGTCGTAGCTCAGGCTGCGGATGCGGTACGGGCCGGTCGGCTGGGAGAGCGCATTGCCGTGCTGGCCCTGGGCGAACTGGAAGTAGGCGCCGTAGTCGTCGACAATCTTCAGGCGCAGGCCCAGGAACTCGCCGTCGGCGCTCACCGCGAGCTCGGCGTCGTAGAAGCGGTCGGGGCCGACGTTGTCGTTCGCCGCCAGGTTGTCGACGCGGTCCTCGAGGAACTTGACGGGCCGACCGGTCGCCTTGGTGAGCGCGCCGGCGAGGATCATGCACTTGCTGAGCAGGTGCTTGCTGCCGAAACTGCCGCCGACGAGACACGGGATGAGCTTGAGCCGGTTGGTCGGCACATCCAGCATCTGGGCGAAGGCCCAGGGGATGTAGTTGTACATGTTCGTGTTGGACCAGACAGTCATCAGCCCGCCGAACGGGTCCCAGCTGGCGACCACGCCGGCCGTCTCGATCGGCTGCGCCCCCATGCGGTGCCAGCGTAGGCTCCGCTTGACAACTGTGTGGGCGCGCGCGAAGTCGCCCTTGACGTCGCCCCAGGAGAGCGCGCGCTGGAACACGACGTTGCTGTCCAGGGTGTCGTGCAGGCGGGTTGCCTCGGGCCGCATCGCGTCGAACGGGTCGGTGAGCGCAGGCAGCACCTCGTACTCGACCTCGATCCTGGCGCAGGCGTCCTCGGCCGCGTAGCGGCTCGTCGCCGCGACCGCCGCCACCGCCTCGCCGACGAAGCGCACCTTGTCGATGGCGATGGCGTCCTGCCGGACCGGCTCGGCGCAGAAGGCCGCCATGGGCTTGACGTACTTGGTGGCCTCCTCGCCCGTCAGGATGGCGACGACGCCCTCGACCTGCTTGGCCGCCGTGGTATCGATGCGGGTGATGCGGGCGTGGGCGTGCGGGCTGCGCAGGACGGCCGCGTGCAGCATCCCCGGCAGCTTGACGTCGTCCACGTAGATGCCGCGGCCGGCCAGGATGCGCGGGTCCTCCTTGCGCTTGACGTCCTTGCCAACCCAGGCGCGCTCGGTGCGTTCGGCTATCGCCATGACACAGCTCCTACTACCGGCAGCCCCGGCTCGGCCATCTTTTCGGCCGCGGCGTGGACTGACTTGACGATGTTCTGGTACCCAGTGCAGCGGCACAGGTTGCCGGCGATGGCGTCACGAATCTCGTCGTCGGTCGGCATCTTGACCCGCTCGAGCAGCTCGTACGTCGTCATCAGGAAGCCCGGCGTGCAGAAGCCGCACTGGAGCCCGTGGTTCTCCCAGAAGGCCTCCTGGATGGGGTGGAGCTGGTCGCCGCGCGCCAGGCCCTCGACAGTCATGACGGAGGCGCCGTTTGCCTGCACGGCGAACATGAGGCAGGCGCGCACGGTCTCGCCGTTCACGAGCACGGTGCAGGCGCCGCAGACGCCGTGTTCGCAGCCGACGTGGGTGCCCGTCAGGCTGAGGTCGTCGCGCAGGAAGTCGGCCAGCAGGCGGCGTGGCTCGACAAGCCCGTCGTACTCGGTCCCGTTGACAGTGACCTGGATCTGAACTTTCGTACTCCGGCTCGCGCTCGGGCTCGTGGTCGTACTTGTGGTCATGGGCGTGCTCCTCCGTGCGCGCGCGCCGCGGCCAGCTCGACCGCGCGCCCCGTCATGACGATGGCCATTTTGCGTCGATAAGCGGCCGTGCCGTGGATGTCTGTCTGCGGGTCCACGCTCAGGGCCGCTCGCTCGGCGGCCGCTGCCAGCGTCGGCGCGTCTGGCCGCGCACCCGCCAGCAGCGCCTCAGTCTCAGTGGCCCGCAGTGGCGTCGGCCCGACCCCGCACAGAGCGACGCGGGCACGGCTACAGCGGCCGTTCTCGTCCAGGGTGATGGTGGCCGCGGCCCCGCAGATGGCGAAGTCGCCAAAGCGCCGGGCGAGCTCGAGAAAGGCGCTGCCGGTGCCGGGCGGCACGCCGGGGATCCGCACCTCGGTCAGCATCTCGTCGGCGGCGAGCGCCGTCGTCAGGTAGCCCTGGAAGAACTCGGCCGCGGGGATGGTCCGCTCTCCCCGCGGGCCGCGAGCGACGACGCTCGCCTCGAGCGCCAGCATGACAGCTGGCAGCTCGGCGGCCGGGTCGGCGTGGGCCAGGCTGCCGCCCACGGTGCCGCGGTGGCGGATCGTGGGGTGGCCGACGAAGTGGATCGCCTCGGCCAGCAGGGGCAGACGGTCGCCCGCCAGGTGCGAGCGCTCGAGGGCGCTCTGGCGCGCCAGAGCCCCAATCGTCAGGCCGCCATCCCAGGCCTCGATCTGGTCCAGCCCGCCGACGCCGTTGACGTCGATCAGCACGTCGGGTCCGGCCAGGCGCATGTTCAGGAGAGGCACGAGGCTCTGCCCGCCGGCGAGCAGCTTGGCGCTGTCGCCGTACTCGCCGAGCTGCTGGATGGCCTCGTCCAGGGAGCTGGGAGCAACGTAGTGAAAGACCGGTGGTTTCACAGAGCCTCCTTGATGCGAAGAGGATATGCCCTACTGGTCTACAGAACAGCCACCGGGTCGACCATGGAGCCGGTGGCGCCGACGATCTTGAGCGGCAGGGCGACGAACAGGAACTCGTAGGCCTTCTCGCGCGCGGCCGCTTCGAGGTCCAGACTCTCCATGATGTAGACGCCGTGCTCGATCAGCAGGTGCGTGTGCACCGGCTGCGGGTTGTGCGGCTCGCCGGGGTGGTTGGTCGGCTGCACCTCGTACGGCTCGGTGTCCGTCCCCGTGGCCACCACGCCCCGCTCCACGAGCCAGCGGGCGGCGCTCAGGTCCGGCCCTGCCGCCACGTGCTCGGCCAACAGCGCCCGATCCGGCCAGTAGCGCATGTAGCCGGTGCGGATCAGCACGACGTCCCAGCGCTCGACCGAGACTCTCTCCGCGCGCGCGACCGCCTGGAGCTCGTCGGCGGAGATGGGCTCAGCCCTGGGGAGGGCGTCCACGCCACGGAAGGTGGGCACGTCCAGCAGGATGCCGCGCGTGAAGATGGGCGGCAGCTTCGCCCCGTCGCCACGGGTGGGCCCGAAGTCGCCGAGGAACTCGTCGGCCGTGGCGCCACCATACCAGTGGGAATCTGGGCCGATCGTGATGTGCGCCAGGGCGTCGATGTGGGCGCCGGAGTGCGTGGTGCCCGAGACCACCTCCGACATGTAGGCGAGCCCCACGCCGTTGCGTGGCCCCCAGGGCTTGTCGTCGGCGACGCGGATGCCGCGCGGGCTGCGGAAACCGAGCACCTCGAACGCTGGGTGGCCGGCGAAGAGCGGCATGCCGCGGAAGCGCGCCGCCGCCAGGGAGATCACCCGTCCCGAGCGGACCAGCCGGGCGGCGCGCACCACCTGCTCGGGCGGCAGGTCGCGGATCGGCCCAACTTCGAGCGGGTCTCCCGTCGTCGGCGCGTGGGAGGAAGAGGAGGACGGAGGGTGCATGGTGGCCTCGACACAAGGGTACCGGGTATCGCGCCGCCGTCACGCGCCGAGCGTCGCTCGCCCCTCGCGCAGCAGGTCCAGGAAGACGTCCCCGTACCGTTCGAGCTTCACCGGGCCGACGCCCGGCACCTGGAGCAGCTCCTCGTGTGTCCGCGGCTGGCGCAGCGCCATCGCCAGGAGCGTCGCGTCCGGGAAGACCGTGTACGCCGGCTTGCCGCCATCGGCCTCGGCCAGGCGCCGCCGAAGAGCCTTCAGCCGCTGCAGGAGCTCCTGGTCAGGCTCATGGCCAGCGCCATTGGCCGCTGCCGATAGGGGGGCACCTATCCCTATCGCCAACTCCATTTCCATTGAAGGGAGCGCTGGCGCCGCGGTCCGCCGGGCTCGCAGCAGGTCGTCGAGCGGGACGCCGCGGCAGACGTCGCAGGCGTCGCCGCAGCGCTCGATCCGCTCCTCGAAGTAGCGCACCAGCGCCTGGTGGCGGCAGACGGGCCGGTCCAGCAGGCGGAACAGCTCCACCGTGCGCGCGTGCGTCTCGGCGCGCCGGTCGAGGTCGTCGATGTCGTCCAGGAAGCGCTGGTGCGAGATGACGTCGCTCCACGAGTAGAACACGACGCAGTCGCTCGTCGCGCCGTCGCGGCCGGCGCGACCGATCTCCTGGTACCACGACTCGACGCTTTTCGGCATGTCGCGGTGGATGACGAAGCGCACGTTGCTCTTGTCGATGCCCATGCCGAACGCCACCGTTGCCACGATCACCTGCACGTCGCCGGCGGCGAAGGCGTCCTGGTTGTGCGCCCGGGTCTCGTCAGGCAGGCCGGCGTGGTACGGCCGGGCGGCGATCCCCTGCTCGCGCAGCCACCGGGCCAGGGCGTCGACGTCCTTGCGGCTCAGGCAGTAGATGATGCCGCTCTCGCCGCGGTGGCCGCGCACCAGGAGCAGGATGTCTTTGCGGGTGTTGCGGCCGCCGCCCTTCTTCTGCGCCGTGATGACGAGGTTCGGGCGGAAGAACGAGCCCTTGTACCACTTGGGCTGCGGCATGCCGAGCGCGTCGCGGATGTCCTTGACCACGCGGTGGGTCGCGGTGGCGGTCAGCGCCAGCACCGGCACGTCGCTCAGCTGGCTCTTGAGGTTCTGGAGCTTGCGGTAGGCGGGCCGAAAGTCGTGGCCCCAATGGCTGATGCAGTGCGCCTCGTCGACCACCACCAGGCTGATGGGGCAGCTGGCGATAAACTCGCGCAGGGACCCGTCAAGGCTCTCGGGCGCCAGGTACACGATCTCGTAGGCGCCGCGGGCCAGGGCGGCGCGGCGCGCCCAGCGCTCCTCGTGGTCGACTGTCGAGTTGATGAAGGTGGCGCGGAAGCCGAGCCCGACGAGCCGATCCACCTGGTCCTTCATCAGGGACAGCAGGGGCGAGATCACCAGGACGGTGCCGGGAAGCAGCTTGGCCGGGATCTGGAAGGTGATGGACTTGCCGGCGCCGGTGGGCATGATGCCTATGCAGTCCAGGCCGCGCCGGACTGTGTTGATGATCTCGCTCTGGCCGGGTCGGAAGGCGGTGTACCCGAAGACCTTCTCGAGCACCTCCCGGGGGTCCTGGAACGCGGGGTCAAGCCTAAGCTCAAGCGGAGCGGGATCGGTCACCACGGAGATCATAAGGGCCGCCGCGCTCCCTCCAGCGACAGGACCGTGTCAACCAAGGTCCGCCTCCGGCGGGTCGATTGCCGGCATCGGCGAGGTGGGCGGCTGGTCCGCGGCGCCCCGCCCCACCGGCCCGAGCTCGGCGAGCAGACCGTGCCGGTGCAGGTAGTGGCGCACCTCCAGGAAGACCGAGCGGAGTAGCGCTGCCTCACGGGTATCGAGGCCAGCCCGCGCCAGGGCCGCGCGCAGCGAGCGCATGGTCGCCAGACGGGAGCGCTGCTTCAGGTAGCCAATGGCGTCCAGCGCCCGCTCGAGGTCGGCCAGCATGTCCTCGAGCAGGGCCGCCGATGCCGGCGGCGCCGCGCGGCGCGGCGGGCGCAGCGGCTGCTCCTGGCCCCCGGCCCGCTCGAACAGCCCGTACAGCGTGAGCAGCGTGGCCTGGGCCAGATTGAGCGACGGATACGCGGGGTTGGTTGGGATCGTCGTGACCATGTGGCAGCTGTCCAGGGCGGCGTTGGTCAAGCCGGAGTCTTCGCGACCGAGCACGAGGGCCACGGTGTCCCCGGCCTGGCAGCGCGCGGCGATAGTCGCCAGCGCGTTGGCGAACGGGACCGCGTTGCGCTGGGCGCGGTGGTGCTTGCCGGTCAAGCCGATCACCAGGTGAGCGTCGGCCACGGCGGCCGGCAGGGACGGGAAGGTGGCCGCGAGGTCGACGATGTGCTGGGTGTAGTGGGCCACGCCGATGACGTCCCAGGGGTCGAACGGCACGGGGTTGGCGAGCCGCAGTCTGGCGAAGCCCGTGTTCGCCATGGCCCGTACCACGACCCCGATGTTGACGGCGTCGGTGGGCTCGAACAGGACGACGACGACCCGGCCGAACCATCCGGGCGGCGTCCACGCGGCCGCGTCGTCGCTCGGGGCGAACGCCAGCGACTGGTCGCGGCGCGTGAAAGGGTCGACGGGGACACGGCGCTTGAAGCGGGACGGTGGGTGGTCAGGCACGGAGGTAGGTGGTGATTGAAACACGCGGCAGCGGGCGTTTACGCTGCCGACGAGGATGACGTACCCGCGCGCCTGCCCGAGCTGCGGGCGGAACGAGCCGTCCCCGGACCAGCTGTACACCACGCGGGCGGCGGTCGACGGCGGCACGCCGTCGCCATGGCGACCGGATCTGCCGGGCCGCATCCTCGACCTTCGTTGCAGCACCTGCTGGGCGCTGTTCCGGTGGGACTACTTCGGCTCCCGCATGCTGGAGATGCTCAAAGCGGGCGAGCCCGGGGCGACCGTCGGGCTCCCCCTGGACGTGAAAGGTCGGCAGTCAGCGGCTAACCCTGACGGCTGACAGCCGGCAGCTGATGGCTGACGCCTAAGCAGGTAGACACAAGCCTTGCTTGTTTCTGATCAGTTGGGCTCCACCTGCTTAGGCATGCCTTTGTTCGCGCTACGCGCTTAGCGCGGCCGCTACTGGGCGGGGTGCCGACTCGCCGCCCAGCGCAGGACGTCGCCGCGACTCACGACACCTTTGAGCGCGCCATCCTCGCCGACGACCGGGGCCCGGCGGATCGAGTTCGTCAGCAGCAGTCCGGTCACTTCTTCGAGCCCCGCGTCCTCGGTGACCGTCACGACAGGAGTTGTCATGACGTCCTTCACGGTGGCCCCGCTCTTGCCGATGAGGTCTGCTTCGCTGACGATCCCCACGACGCGGCCATCCTGGCACACGGGCATACCACTGAAGCGGTGGAAGGCGATGAGGCGCGCGGCCTCGTCGACGCTGGTGGTTGGCGCCACACTGACGACGTCGGCAGTCATGACGTCGCGGGCGGAGGCCGCCGCGCCCTTCAGGGCCGCGGCGCCGCCGAAGCTGACGCTGGTGGCCGGCTGGGCGGTCAGTGTCGAGAGGCCGTCGCCGGGAGTCTGCTCGCGGCGGTCGAACAGGGCGGCTGGCTCGTCCTCGAAGAAGGCGCCGACAGCGCCGTCGTGGATCTCGAACAGCAGGACGCGGCCGGTTTCGAGCCGCAGGGAGCCGCGGACGGTGGTGGCGCTGCCCAGGGCGCGCTCGTCCGAGGTCCCGGCCGGTACCACGACGATGACCTCGCCGCCGCGCACGGCGAGGGCCAGACCCTCGTCGTCGCCGGTGTCGCTCTCGCCGCCTTCCCCAAGAAAAGCCGCCTGGATGTTGACGCGCCGCATAGCTTCCTCCGTGTGAGCCGTGAAACGGAGTCTACGCCGGCCCGGCCGCCGGTGGAATGGGGTCCCGAGAGCCCGCCTATAATCGCTAGCACGTATGTTCGGGATGCGCCCAACGTGGCGAGGGGTGGTGGTGTGCGAGTCCTAGGGATTGACCCGGGCCTGGTGCGCACCGGCTGGGCCGTCGTCGAGCCGGCCGGCGGGCGCCTGGTGGTCCGCGACTACGGGCTCGTGGCGCCCCGCGTCGACGCCGAGCTGCCCGCTCGGCTGGCCGAGGGCGCCGCGCAGCTGCGGGCCGTCGTGGCCGCGCAGGCGCCAGACCTCGCCACCCTGGAGGAGGTCTTCACCGCGCCGCGCCACCCGCGGAGCGCGCTGCTCATGGCCCACATGCGCGGCGTCATCTGCCTGCTGCTCGAGGAGGCCCACGTCCCCATCGTGCCGATGACGGCCACCACCGTCAAACAGCGGCTGACAGGCGCCGGCCACGCATCCAAAGAGCAGGTGCAGCGCATGGTGCTGCACCTGACCGGCCTGGACCCCGCGGCGCATCTGCGCTGGGACGTGACCGATGCGCTGGCGCTGGCCATCGCCGGGCTGAACCAGGAGTCGGCCAGTGGCCGGCCCACGGCGGGCGGCCGACACCGCGGCCGGCGGCTGCCTGACCGGTTCGCCAACCTGCTGGCGGAAGCCACCCGCCAGGCGGAACGGCCGTCCAGCCCCGTCCCCGCCGCACCCCCGCCGACGACCGCCCATGTATAGCTACCTACGCGGTCTGTACAAGGGGCCGCACGCCACGGACCGGGAGCTGGTCCTGCTGGAAACGGGCGGCATCGGCTACGAGATCTTCGTGCCGCCGTCGGTCGAGCAGCAGATCACCGCCTCGTGCCGGGCTGACGACCCGCTCCTGCTGTACGTCGGCGCCCTGGCGACGCGCGACCAACCCTGGCCGCAGCTGTTCGGCTTCTTGCGACCCGAGGAAAAGGCGTTCTGGGATCTGCTCCGGTCCGTGCCCAGGGTTGGCGGCAAGGGGGCCGCGCGGGCGATGGCCGTCCCCCTGGCGGACGTCGCCCGCGCCATCCAGGACGGCAACAAACCTTTCCTCGACAGCCTGCCGGGCGTCACCCTGGACGGCGCCGAGCGTATGATCGCCAGCCTGCGGAAGAAGGTCGCGCCGTTCGTCACGGCGCCCGAGCGGGCCGTCGGGCGGCCGGGCGCCGGCGCGGACGAGACGCGCGAAGACGCGGTGGCGCTGCTCGTGGGCATGGGGATCAAACGTCCCGACGCGCAGCGGGCGGTCGACGGGCTGCTCGCCAGCCGCTCGGACGTCGCCAGCGTCCAGGACATCATCACCGAGTTCTTCCGCTCCTACTCCGGCTCCAGCTCCAGCTCCGGTAGCCGGTCGCCATGAGCGATCGCCTCCTGTCCTCGCAGCACGCCGGCGACGACGAGGAGCGCTTGCAGACAAGCCTCCGCCCGCACAGCCTGCAGGAGTTCATCGGCCAGGCGCAGGAGAAGCGCAAGCTGAAGATCGCCATCGACGCGGCGCTCGGCCGGCGCGAGCCCCTGGATCACCTGCTGCTGCACGGCCCGCCCGGCCTGGGCAAGACCACCCTGAGCATCATCGTCTCGCGGGAGATGGGCAGCAACCTCACCAGCACGTCCGGCCCGGCGCTCGAGAAGACGGCCGACCTGATGGGCATGCTCACCAATCTCGAGGAGGGCGACGTCTTCTTCATCGACGAGATCCACCGCACCCCGCGCGTCCTCGAGGAGTTCCTCTACCCGGCCATGGAGGACTTCAAGGTGGACTTCGTGCTGGACAAGGGCGCGTTCGCCAAGGCGATCCCGATATCGCTGAAGCGCTTCACCCTGGTCGGCGCCACCACGCGCCAGGGCCTGCTGTCGGCGCCTTTGCGGGACCGCTTTGGCCTCAAGTTCAACCTGGACTTCTACGACGTTGCCGACCTCACCGAGATCGTCTCCCGCTCGGCCAGGCTGCTCGGCGTGGCGCTGGTCGGCGACGCCGCCCGCGAGATCGCCGGGCGGGCGCGCGGCACCCCGCGCATCGCCAACCGGCTGCTGCGGCGGGTGCGCGACTTCGCCCAGGTCGAGGGCAAGGACAGCGTGGACCTCGATCTCGTCCACGCGTCGCTCGAGCTCGAGGGGGTGGACGCCCTCGGCCTGGACGACCTGGACCGACGCTACCTGCGCACGATCATCACCCACTACCAGGGCGGACCGGTCGGCCTGGGCGCGCTGGCGGCCACCATGCAGCAGGAGCTGGACACACTGGACGAGGTCATCGAGCCGTACCTGCTCCACGAGGGGTTCGTGCTGCGGACGTCGACCGGCCGCCGCGCGAGCCCGAAGGCCTATCGCCATCTTGGGCTGAGACCCCGACGGCAGGATCAACCCCCGCTGCCCCTCGACGGCCCGGAGCCCCCGCCGGACGAAGCGTAGGCGGAGAACGACCAGAGAGCAGAGAAACAGGCGCGGCTATGTTCCCTGCCCCGCCTGTTTCTCTGCTCCTTCTCTTGGCGCGACGTTTCGCCCTACTTCTTGCTCTTTGCCTTCTCCTTGCTGCCGCTGCTGCCTGCGCCGATCTTGAAGATCTTGGTGTTGCACACGGGGCAGGTGCCCTCGGTCGCCGGGCGGCCATTCTTCATGGTGATCTGCTTGGCGCCCTTGATGTCGCGTTGCGTCTTGCACTTCATGCAGTAGCCGGTCGCTGTCTCTGCCACGGGGTTTGTCGCTCCTACGCTGACGAGAAGTCGGCCCCGTGACCAGGGCCGCTTCCCCACAGAATAGGCTGCCACCTTGGCCCCTGCAACACGCCGGCATGAAATGAAACATGGAACCGGTATGCTGCGGCGCATGGCTATGGAACGTACGCTCATCATCGTCAAGCCCGACGGTGTGCAGCGCGGACTCGTCGGACCCATCCTGACGCGCTTCGAGGCGCGCGGACTGAAGCTCGTCGGGCTCAAGCTGGTCCAGGTCTCGCCGGACCTGGCGCGGCGGCACTACGCGGAGCACGAAGGCAAGCCGTTCTACCCGTCCCTGGTCCGCTACATCACCAGCGCGCCCGTCGTCGCCGGCTGTCTGGAAGGCACCAACGCGGTGCAGATCGTCCGCCACACGGTGGGCGCCACCAACCCGGCGTCGGCCGCCCCCGGCACCATCCGGGCCGACTGGGCGCTAGACATTGGCCGGAACCTGGTGCACGCCTCGGACGCGCCGGCGACCGCTGAGCGCGAGCTGGGCCTGTGGTTCGGCGACGGCGAGCTGGTCGACTACAGCCGCGAGACGGACCGCTGGATCTTCGAGTAGGGCTACTGGAGGAGCAGCTCGAAGTTCACCCGGTCGCGCCGGCCAGACAGGCGCCCGATGGCGCGATGCACCAGGTCCACCGCCATGTCGCCCAACCAGAACGTCACGACCGAGCCAATCATGATGCCCGCCAGCACGCCCACGCTCACGCCCGCCCCAAAGACCTGCGGCCGTTCCATGTGCTCCTCCATCGCGATTCAGCTCCCCGTCAGTGCCAGTTCGTGGATCGACGTTCAGCGCGCGGGCGGATCCGCGGCGGCCAGCTCGCCTACTGCATGCGAACGACCGGCGTGGCCGCCGCCCACAGCTCCTCGAGGTTGTAGAAGGCACGCTGCGCCGGCGAGAAGACGTGCGCGATAACGTCGCCGTAATCCAGGAGCACCCAGCCCGAGTCTGCCTGGCCTTCGGTGTGCAGCGGCTTCCGGTGCTGCTCCTCGAGCAGCTTGTCGCTCAGGTCCTTCAGGATCGCGGCCGTCTGGCGCTCGCTGCCGGCCGTGCAGATGACGAAGTAGTCGGCGATGGGTGAGACACCACGGATGTCCAGGAGCAGGATGTCGCTGGCGAGCTTGTCCGCCGCGAGATCGACAATCCGGTGTGACAGCAGCAGCGCCGCACCGCTGTCCGGGTCCGGCTGAAGCGGCTCCCGCGGGGCGAGCTCCTCGCCGCCCAGGCCCAGATCGCCCCATTCTGCTGCTGTCCCGTTCAGTTCGGGCTCGGCTGCCAGGTCTAACTCCTCGTGTAGCGAGCGACGTCCGTCGCTCGGCGCTCGTTGCCAGGGCCCCATGTGGCCGGCACGCCGAATATAGCACGTGGCGTGCCGGCTCATGTGAACTGGAAGTGAACGCCAACGCCCGTTTTCTGCGCACCCTCGTACGCCAGCCGCGCCGTCACCGCGTCGAGGAATGCCGCGCCCACCGACTTGTAGACCGTGACAGTGAGCCCGTCGGCGGCCGCCCGTCCGGCTGCCCGGTGGAGCACCACCTCGCCCACCTCGCCGGCGACGGCCTCCAGCCGAAAGGCGCCGTCCGCCACCGCCAGCAGCAGGTCGCCCGCTTCCGCGAGCGCCCCCGCCCGCGTATCGACGTACACGCGGGCGCGCCCGACCAGGTCCGACGGCAGCTCGCGCGTCGTGGGCGTGAACGCGCCGACCGCGTTCACGTGGGCGCCCGCCCGGACGGTGCCACCGTCCAGCACCGGTGTGCCAGACGTCGTGCACGCGGCGACAACGTCCGCGGCCGCCACCTCCGCGCGCGCGGCCGGGCGCGCCCGCAGCCCGGTCGTCTCGGTGACCCATCGGGCGAACGCGGCCGCCTTGTCCGCCGACGACCCCGCCACCAGCACCGCGTCGAGCTGCCGCACCCGGCTGATCGTCAGCACGTGGAAGCGCGCCTGGACGCCCGTGCCGAAGATGCCCAGCGTGCGGGCCTCCGGCCGAGCCAGGTGGCGCGTGGCCACCGCTGACCCCGCCGCCGTGCGGATCGCCGTGAGGTAGCCGCCGTCCATCACCGCCAGGGGTGCGCCTGTCCCGTAGTCGCTGAGCAGATAGACCGACGTCACCGTCGGCAGCCCGCGCGCCGGATTGCCGCGGAAGACTGACACGATCTTGGCGCCCA
>JAABUQ010002712.1_pt1 | contig 34372 bp, 28 predicted proteins | sample 5560001 | NCBI WGS metagenome assembly JAABUQ01 (sample SAMN10711888, study PRJNA513371) | rock metagenome | isolation source: Antarctica rocks | place: Antarctica: Victoria Land, Finger Mt nord | collected 2015-12-18
CTCCCCGCTTTGGCCTACTGGCGCACCCAGCGCCTGCTGTCCCAGCCCGCGCTTGCCGCGCGCGTCGGTGTCAGAATCCGCACGATTCGGAACCTGGAGCACGGCTCGGGAGCTCGGCTGGCAATAATCCGTCGCCTCGCCGAAGTCCTCGACGTGACCCCCGACGACCTTCGACGCCAGCCGCCTGGAGTCGACGACAGCGGCGCCACCCCGCCCGCGCCCTAGCGCCCACCCTGTGCGCCTCCACGATGCTGCGGCGACCTGAAACGAATCCGCTCCGCACCAGAACGCCCCCCCCGACAGGAACTACGAGTCAGTTCTGTCCGGAACCGGATCCATCCATGTAGGGGGGACCTCGATCTTTGCGTCGAGGCCAGCGTTCTCCTTTAGCAGGTACAGCAGGTTCTCGCCACTGAGCAGCTCGATCGGCTTACCGTTCGCGAAGTCGATCGAGGCTTGGCCATAGCCGCTGGTGGTAACCAGGATGCCCTTGGAGGCCCCCTCATTCTGAAGCGTTCCATAAAGGTCGCGCACGGCGCTGACTCCCACAGTGTGCTTGTAACGCTTCGCCTGGATGACAACCTTCCCGCCAAATATCGGGCGCGGGTCGTACGCGACGCAATCAACGCCACCGTCGCGGGATGCCTGAGTGAGACGAGTTTCGAGGCCCATCTTCTCGAAGAGGTTGGTGATGAGCGACTCGAACTCGCCAGGCGTCAGTTCCATGAGGTTTGGTCGCTGGTCGAGGGTCGACAAGACGTCACTCTCTTGAACGAACCGCGGGTCCACCATGCTGAACTCAAGCACAGGCCGTACGGCCGCCAGTTCAGCGGGACTTCGCGATACGCCGGCATTTAGCGTCCGGAGACAGGCGACGGGGTCAACCTGCCGCAAGTTCAAGCGGACAAACGCGTCACGAGTAGTACGAACTGTTACGATGCACGGGGCGCACGGAGTTCCCGGTCCCAGCGTCGATAGCTTCGATGTAGCCGTTAAGCACGACGGAGTCGATATAACTGGTACGGTCCGCCTCGAACAGCTCGTGCAATGTGCGGACCGTGATCTGGGAAATGACTGACACGTAGAGCGCCTTCCGCTGTGCCAGCGAACGCGTCGCGACCGTGATCTCGTCGCGCGCCTTGACGTACCTGTATGAATCGACCCGGGGCACAAGGTCAAAAGACGGAAGATCAAACTCTGCCACCAACTGTTTGGAGTCCGGCACGTACGCGATCTTGGCACGACGCGGGAAGTCCTCGGGGTAGGAGGACGCTTCAAGCACCAGAAGGAAGTACTCGACTACAGCCTTAGGTTCTCCGACGGCGATTTGCCTCTTAAGTTCTTCTAGGGAGGCCTGCTGCGCCGTGTGCTCATCTTCAGCCACAAGCACTTGCCGGTGGTACTCGGCGCGTGCTTGGCTTAGCGCCTGTTCGCGCGCTACTTCGCGCTCCCCGCGCGCGCGCTCATCTTGCTCGTACTTTGCTCTGCCCGCAGTGACCTGGCGCTCGTGATTGGCCCCGACTACTGGCCACAGCTTCGCCAGAAACGACGGTGCCTTTGGCAGGTAGCTATCCAGATCAGCAGGTGCTTCGGGGACATCCAGTCCTTTGGCATCAAAAGTAGGGAGCACCAGTTCTTGCCTGAGCGTGTCAAGATCGAGAAAGCTATCGACGTCGAGCGCGCGCGACAGGAGACCCTGTAGGTCACTCAGGCGGTGTTCCAGTTGCTGATTCTCTTCCGCCACCTCGGCAACTCGCGACTCCGCGTACAGTCGACTCTTTTCCCGCTCTTCCTCACGTTGCGCACGGGCGTAGGCCTTTTGAGCCCGTTCCAGTGCACAGGCTGTCAGGGATTCGGCGCGACGGCGCGCCACCTCCTGGCGCTCTACCTCACGACGAGCACGGACTGAAGCCGCGAACCCGCTTCGACGTGCCATGTCCCAAGTTCTCTCCAACCTTCCGTTGCTTCAACAAAGTATCGGGCACCGCGAGGGATAAAGCCTAACGGCGTACTTCCGCTCGTAACGGGGGGCTAAGCTTGAGGTCCAGAGCCTTTTAGCGTCGGAAATTGGAAAACCCGCGCCTTTACCCACGGGGACGGGGATTCTCCCTAGATACGGTGTATTCATGAGGTCGGGACGGTCTCCGGGTGCGCGGCGACATAGGCGTCGACGACAGCCAGGAGCTCAGGGTCCAGCGTGGCAGTGATCTTCCGGCGGCGGCGGTAAACCGCGACGGCCGACACAGCCTCAGTGTACCCGTCACTGTGCCCGACATACTGCCCTCCTGAGACGAACACCGAGTAACCATCGGCGTTAGTGCCTCGTTCCAGCCCGCCCGCGCCCCCTGTGCGCGAGCGCTTCGTCCAGCCGCGCCAACGCCGCCCGCGTCATTGGCGCAACCTCGGGTGGCCGGCCGCGGAGCTCCTGGCGCAGGTGGTCCAGGTCCGCGGCGGTGTCCACGTCGTACCACTGGTCGACCGCCGCCACGTGGAGGCCCAGCTCCTCCGCCCGTTGGAGCGTCTGCCCGTACACCAGGTCCGTGCTCCAGGTGATCTCCTCGAACACGCCCAGGTGTGGTCGCGTCATACCGATCAGGTAGTAGCCTCCGTCGGCGCTCGGGCCGATCACCAGGTCGTGGTCCACCAGCGCCTGCGAGGCCATCTCGACAATCGAACGCGGCAAGGTCGGGCTGTCGCTGCCGATGAGCACCACCTGGTCGAAGGCCGCCGCCAGGTGGCTGGCGAACGCGTCGGCGAGCGCGTCCCCCAGGCCGGCGCCAGCCTGCGGCCGCAGCGCCAGCGCTGGCGGGCAGAGAGCCCCGAGCGCTGCCTCGGCGCCGCGCCGCGGCGGGTAGATGAGCGTCGCCCCGTCCCACCCCAGGCCCACCGCCAGGGCGGCCACGTCCTGGAGGAAGGCGCCGTACAGCTCCGCCGCCTGCGCCGGCGTGAGCGGCGGCGACAGGCGCGTCTTCGTGCTCCCCACATCGGGCGCCTTGCCCACCACGACCACCGCTCGGCGCACGCGAGTAGCGTACCGCCACCACGCCGCGCCCGCACCGGCATACGCCTTGCAGTCGCCCCGGCATGCAGGACGTGTCACTGGTGGACCGCATCACCGACGAGCTCGCGGCGGCCGGAATCCAGGTTGATGTCGGGGACTCGGACGGCGCCATCCAGCTGGATGGCATAGTGGACACCGAGGAGGCGCGGGTTGCCGCCGAGGATATCGTGTCGACCCTGGCGCCAGATCGGCGGATCGACAACAACCTCGAGGTAGAAACGGTGCTGCCCACGAGCGCCGACGAGTTCGCCAGCGCCAGCGCGACGGCGGACCTCGAAGCGGGCGACGCCGTGCTCCTCAGCGGCGGCGACGAGCTCGCCGGCGACTTCATCGACCAGCCGCTTCTGGTGGATCCGGTCGAGGCGTCCGGCGCGAGCAGCTCGAACGCCGACGACCCGGCCAGCGAGTGGAACGAGGTGTACACCCCGCCCACCGACCCGGTCGTGACAACCGACCAGCACGGCGCGACGCAGATCCTGGGCGGCTTCGAGATGGACTCCATGTCGGAGATCGAGGTCGAGCCGTCGGCGTCCGACGGGCAGCCCGGCGACGAGGCGCTGGCGGACGCGATACGGCGCGAGCTAAGCCAGGACGCGGCGACAGCCGACCTGCAGGTCCGGGTGGTGGTGCGGCGCGGCATCGCCCATCTGCGGGGCCAGGTCCCCGGACCAGAGGATGCCGAAAACGCCGAGGAGGTAGCCTCCCGCGTCCCAGGCGTCCGCGAGGTGGTCGAGGAGCTCGACGTCTCTACTCTCTAGGACGCCGGTCCACAGCGTCTATCAACAAGGAGGCGGCTGGACAGCGGGCAGCGCAAAGCCACCAGAATGTGAGGCTGTCTGGCAGAGCGTAGGGCCTATGCGGTACTCGCGTGCCGCTGGTCGGCGTACACGTGAAGGTTGACCTGCTGCAAGCGGTCGCGCGCAATACGTTCACTGGCACCCAGCACCTCGATGGCGACGACGCGCTCGTTCTCGTCGTAGTGAAGCACTGTCGCCTCGTCGCCTTCGGCGGCCTCCCCGTGGACCTGGGCGGCGTCGCTCAACTCGATGTACAGCACGTCGACGGTCGGGTCGTATGTCACTCCCATCGCGGCAACCTCCGCCGGCGGAAGACGGTCACGATCCACCGCACACCGACCGCGGGCTCATCGATGTACGTCACATGCAGACGTATCTGTGCGGCCGACAATCGTCGGAACGAACAGGCGTCGAACACCGGGTCGAAGCATCTCCGGCGGAAGCTCGGCGCGACCTCTCGACGGCCTCGGACGGCTCGGGCAGCTCGGCCACGGAGCCGCCAGGCACCCGGAAGAGATTGATGTGGCCATTGACCCGAAGCCGGCGAAGCAGTTAGCGGAGAGTGAGGGAGAGTTGCCGACCGTGCGCACTACGTCGTGACACCTTTGGCGAGGGGTGCGCGAGCCGTTGCTGCCTGACACGCTCCAGTAAGTCGGCAGCCGGCTCGTAGTCGCGACCCTCCTGCAGCGCAAGCTCAGCTTCTGTGGGCACAAGCTCGCCGCGGAAGGCTTGGCCTAGAATGGATTGAGCAAGCGCGTCAGCGCGAACGGTGACCGTGTGGACACGGCGCTGAACAGCGTCACCGAAGGCTAGGAGAGCCGCAACGCGGCGGACGATCTCCTGTTGTTCGCCTAAGGGTGGCAAGGGAACCCAATCGGCCTTGAGATCACGCAGAACGATGTGCTGAAGACCCGATCCTGTCCCCACCATCTGCTCCTGAACTTGCGGAGAGGAGAGTGCTAGTTCGAGATAGTCGGTCAGTTCTGTCGAAACTGGCTTTATCAATGCGACAGACACAAATATGCTGAACGGTTGATCGACCCTAATCGCCCGTACGGTCCCAAGGGTCCCGTCCTTAGTCACCAAGAGATCACCGAGCTCCGGGTCAGCACGCCTGCTGAGCACTTCATGGTCCTCTCTGCTGATGTAGTTGATGTGTTCAAGACTGATACCCGGCCCGGCGGTGAGGTTACGCACAGTCACAAAAGGAATACCTGAGGGCAGGTAGGTCGGTGTCTTATGAACTCCATCAACTACCTTTAGTGCCAGGGATTCGATCGAAGCCCAGGTCCAGCAATTCGGGAGCATTGGTAAGTTCTCAGGGAGAGGTGCTTCTGGATCCTGGTACCTACCCTTCCATTTCACTCTTCGTTGCACCAGAAGACTATCCAACAACTTCTGCCCTGTCCCGCTCCCGGCGTGTGCGTCTCGCCAGGCAGCCGTGAGCCGTCCGTCGCAGGCCGCGGCGAGCACGGACTGGCGGAAGTGTCTGAGGATGGCGGGCACTCTCGCCAGCCGGTCGCGCGCGGCGGACGTCCGCGCCAGCAGCGCCTCGATCTGCGCCACGATGCGCCGCTGCTCAAGCAGTGGGGGAAATGCAAGAGGGGTCTGAAGCAGCACATTACTACTGATGCTGGCTTGGCTCACGTGGTTGTTGCAGCGTTCCTCGAAGTAGCCCTCCCGCCAGCACTGCTGCAGTGCCAGAGCGCCGAACCGCGGGTCCATCGCTTCGGTGTGGAAGCGCAGTCGGGTCATGTGGTTTGAGTATGCTCTGGGATCCTGAAGGCTGTAGTACGCAGTCTTACCAACCAATTCCGCGGTGTTGGTGTTGTTGAATAGAACGTCACCTTGACGCACCCATCGCGCCTCGCCGTCAACCTCATTAGCGGAAACGTACTTCAGATCGGTGAGGCTAACCTTACCGTCGACGGTGACATTCATGGGCCGCAGGTGGGGTACGCCGTTTCCAGCGCGGTTATTGACGCCGCATGCGAACCCCGGCTGTAGGTCAACCAGCAGATCGCCTATGGTCGCTTGGGCCCAGCCCTCTGGTCCTTTCTCTGGAGACGCCGAAACCCTCGCCGTCCGTGAAATACGCATGGTCACTGGTGTGCCGGCCGCGGCGTTGCCGCCACACCATCCAGGCTGCTGTTTTCGAGCAACGTCAGAACACCATTTAGCTCCTCAACCGCGGCTTCGAGCTCCGCGATTGCATCGGTCGCCAGCTCCTCCGGCTCGGGGAGTCCTTCGCCGTCGTCCAGGGACTCGTCGCGGAGCCACTTGAGGCTGTCGATCTTGAAGTCGCGGGCCTGGACGTCAACTATCGGGAAGCAGCGCCAGCGATCTTGCTTCGACAGAGATGGGTCGCGCTTGGCTCGACCGTTGGGGTCGGAACCGTAGCAGGACTCGAACTCGGCGAAGTGCCCGGCCACCAGCGGGCGATCTTTCTTGGTGATGGCCGGCACGTTCGAGCGCGCGTCGTACACCCAGACCTGCCGAGTCGGGTAGCCCTTGGTGAAGAACACCACGTTCGTCTTGGTCCCGGGGCTGTACGGGGTGAAGGTGCCGCGGGGCAGACGGAGCACTGTGTGCAGGTCACACTCCTCGGTGAGGATCTTGAACACCTCGCCCGCCTGGTCGGCGAACAGCACGTTGTCCGGGACGACCACGGCTGCCCGGCCGCCTGGCTTGAGGATGGTCAGGACGTGCTGGAGGAAGTTGAGCTGCTTGTTGGACGTGGCGATGGTGAAGTCGTCGCGGTCGGGCACTTGATTGGCGCCCTTGGTCCCGAACGGTGGGTTGGTCAGGACCACGTCGTACCGCTGGCCCCGGGGCGCCTCGTAGATCGAGTCGCCGAAGGCGATCTCCGGTTCGAGGCCGTGCAGGTACAGGTTCATCAATGCCAGCCGCCGAGGGCGCGCCACCAGCTCCTGGCCGAAGTAGGTCGCCCGCCTGATGCGGCCGGTGATCTCGCGTGAGAACGCGCCACCGCCCGTCTCCCGCTTCAGCCACTCGTAGGCCGCCACCAGGAAGCCGCCCGTGCCACACGCCGGATCCATGATGGTGAATTCGGCCGCCGTGCGCGGATCGGGCTTCATGCAGCGCACGATGGCCTGGATCAGCAGGCGGGGCGTGAAGTACTGGCCGGCGCCCTTCTTGCCCTCGCTGGCGGCCTTCTCCAGCAACCCCTCGAAGGCCTCGGCCTTCACGTCCACGTCCAGAGCTGTCCACTCGGTCTCGTCGATCAGGTTGACCAGCCGCCTGAGGTTGACCGGGTTGCTGAAGCGCGACTGCGCTCCGGCGAAGATGTCGCCCAGCAGCCCGGGCTCACGGCCAAGACGGCGCAGCAGGTCCACGTAGTAGTCGGTAAGGTCGGTGCCGCTCTTGCCGCGAAGCGTGGGCCAGTCCAAAGTCTCGGGCTTGTCGGTCGCCATCTTCCCTTCCAGCCGGGGCAGCTCGATGCCACGCTCGTCGGCCATCTTGAGGAACAGCAGATACGTGATCTGCTCGATGTAGTCCCCATAGTCGATCCCGTCGTGGCGCAGGGTGTGGCAGAAGCCCCAGAGCTTCTGGACGACGTCGGTCATGCGGCGATGGCCTCGTTCAAGTGGGTGATAAGGATGGGTAGCTCGCCGCCGAAGGCGCGGTTGGCCCGGCCCCAACCGCCGCGGTCGGCGAAGACGGGCACACTGTCAAAATCGTCCCGATCGATGGACAGGTTGGCCACCAGGTGCGCGCGGATGCGGTCGAGCCACTGCTGCTGCTCGGGCGTAAACTGGCGACCCGCCGTCAGGTCCAGGAACGCCAGCTTGACGCGCTCCTCCGCCGTGAACAGTGGCTGGGCCTCGTCGGCGGCGTGCTTGACCATGGAGATGATGTCCACCAGCGCCTTGTGGTACTGATGCTGATGCGCCTGTTGTAGCCGGACCAGGGTGAAGCGCTGGGGCGCCGTCTCGAGCTTTTGTCGCAGCTCGGCTAAGGCGCCCGTCCCCCAGTCCCGCGGTCGGTCCAGCAGGATGCGGATCGCCTCGACGTGAGCCGGGTTCTCGCGCACGAAGCGTGCGAAGGCGACCAGGTAGTCCTCCGGCTTGTATTCGATGGCGCCGTCGCGGATGAGACGGGTGGAGCTGACGGTCGCCTCGGTGTCGTACGCCACCAGAAACGTTCGCGGCGGCCGCGGGTAGCTGACTAGGGCGTCCTGGAACCCGTCGTCCCGCAACAGCGTGAGCGTCCCGCCGAGATCCTCCTTGATGCGGCGCGGCAAGGAGGCGGCGAACTTCGCCAGGTCGCCGTCCGGGATGTAGGCGGCGAACAGCGCGCGGGCGTCGCCGCTCATGGCCTTGTCGATCCGCTGGAGACGCTTGACCAGGCAGCGGACGTTGTAGTCGCGGTCACGGTTCTGCCAGATGTCCTCGACGAGCTGGGCAATGGTCCGCGTCTCGCGCTCGGGCGGCTCGGCGGTGATCCCCGTCGCCTGCCGGAAGTACTCCAGGAGCGTGCCGCCGAAGCCGTCGAACACGACGAAGTGCGACTTGTCCGGGTAGCGCTCGCCCAGGCGGGTGCCGCGGCCGACCATCTGCTCGAACAGGATGCGCGACTTCACCGGTCGGAGGAAGACCAGGAACTCGAGGTCGGGGATGTCGACGCCGGTGGTCAGCATGTCCACGGTGATAACGACGCCAGGCTCCTGCCGGTTGCGGAACTCGCGGAGCCGCTGCAACGGACGGTCAGCACGGCCCGTGATCTTCTGGACGAAGCTGTCGCCGCGCCCGAAGAGCTCGCGGCCAATGTGCACCAGGCGATCGGCGTGCGAGGTGTGGCCCAGATCGTCGACGGCGAAAATAAGCGTCTTGGGAAAGCGCCCGTACTCCGCCTGGTGTTGATCGGCGTACTTCTTGAGCTCGCTCAGGACTTTGCGGGTGGCGTCAGGAGCCGTCACCTTGCGCTCGACCTCGCTCGACTCGAAGGTGCGCTCGTCCTCCAGCAGGTCGAGCTGCTCCTTGCCGCTCTCGGGATCGACCAGCCCGACTTGCTCCCCTTCCCTCAGGAACACCCCCTTGAGGTGCACGTCCGAGTGGATCGCCACCACGTCGTAGTCGACAAGGTACCCTTCGCGAACGGCCCGCTCGTACTCGTAGCGGTACACCACGTCGGTGAAGTAGGCCTTGGTGTGGAGGGCCGGGGTAGCGGTAAGCCCGATCTTGACGGCATCGAAGTGGTCAAGGGTCTGCCGCCAGACGGAAACTTCCTTCGACGAGTAGCCGCGGTGGCACTCGTCGGCGATCACCAGGTCGAAGGCGTGGATCGGGATGTCCAGGCGGCGCAGGTCCTCGTCCACGCGCTCGTCTTCGGGCAGGTAGACCGCCTCCGGGCCAAGCAGGTTGATAGCCATCCGCTGGATCGTGCAGACGTAGACAAAGGCGCTGCCTGGCGTCGGCTTGGTGAGATACGTCTGCGGTAGAAGCGTGGGATCGAACGCCTCGCCAGAGTCGAGGTCGTCACGCTCAAGTCGCTGGCTGTAGACCTCGTAGATCTGGTTGAACTTCAGCCCTGGCTCCGGCTCGAACGAGGCGAAGGCCCGGACTGCCTGCGCCGCCAGCGACCGGCGATCCACCAGGAACAGGATGCGGCGTGCCACGCCGGCCTTCATCAGGCGGTACACCTCGTTGACCATGGTGAAGGTCTTGCCTGTGCCCGTGGCCATGGCGACCAGCATCTGTCGCTCGCGCCGGCTCAGGGCCGCCTCGATAGACGCGTTCGCTTCCACCTGATACGGCCGAAGCCGGGAATGCGCGTTGGCACGCTCGGCCAGCCGGCGGCAAGACTGGTCCCGATCCCAACCGAGCAGCTCTTCGAGCGCGGCCGGCGTATGGACGTGCGACACCTTCCGCGAGCGGTTCAGCGGATCACGGACGTCGTGGAACCAGATCACCTCGCCGTTGCTGGCATACAGGAAAGGTGCGCGGATGCCGTCCCAGTCGAAGGAGCTGCCAGAAAGTCCGCGGGCGTAGCGCTCGGCCTGCGTCGGCACGTTCTGAGGGCTCAGAGCCAGCCTCTTCGCCTCGAAGATGCCGAGCACACGGCCATTGACGAAGAGGGCGTAGTCGGCCGGGCCGTTGGCTGTGGGGTACTCGGTGACCGCGTGGCGCGTGTACGAGCTCAGCGGGCGGGCGGGATCGAAAGGGATAATCTCCCACCCTTGCTGCCGCAGGCGCGGGTCGATCCGCGCGGCGCGCGTTCGCCACTCGGCTTCACGATCGAACCACGGTGACGCGCCCTCGCTGCCCAAGCGTTCCCTCCCTCAGAGCCAGACGCATTCTATGCTTCGAGCGCGTTGCAGAGAGGCAAACGCGCCAGTCCTGCCGCGGCTAGTCCGTCAGTCGCGGGTCCAGGGCGTCGCGCAGGCCGTCGGCGAGCAGGAACACGCACAGCACTGTCAGGAAGATCATGAACCCCGGCGGGTAGACCAGCCACGGCGCACCGCGGAAGCTGTCCTGCGATCCGCTGAGCATGTTGCCCCAGCTCGACAGGGGCACCGGCACGCCGAAGCCCAGGAAGCTGAGCGCCGACTCGCTGAGGATCGCGGCGGCGACGTCGATGCCGGCCACGATCATGACGATAGAGGCGACGTTGGGCAGGATGTGGCGCAGCACGATCCTGAGATCGCTGGCGCCCAGGACGCGCGCGGCGTCGACGTAGTCGCGGCCGCGGATCGAGAGCACCTCGCCGCGGACCTGCCGCGTGGTGCTGGGCCAGAAGAACAGCCCGAAGATGACGGCCAGTGACAGCACCGACGGCGTGAACAGCACCGACAGGATGATCAGGACGAACAGCGACGGGATGTTGATCACCAGCTGCACCAGCGCGTTGACGACGTCGTCAGCCCGCCCGCCGTAGAAGCCGGCCACCAGGCCCAGGGAGGTCCCGATCAGCACCGACACCAGCGCCACCAGGAAGCCGATCATCAGGGAGACCTGGCCGGCGTACAGCAGCCGGGTGAGGTTGTCGCGCCCGAGCTCGTCGGTGCCGAGCGGGTAGCCGGGGCCAGGCGGTTGGAGGGTCGCTATGGATCCGTCAGCCCTCCGCATGAAGGCGTCCGGCGTCGTGTGCAGGACGTGGTCGGCCAGCCAGGGCGCCGCGATGGTGACAACCACGATGAGCCCGAAGACCGCCAGCGCAGCGACGCTCAGCCGGTCGCGCAAGAACCGCCTCAGTGAGCTGGCCAGGAAGCCGCGGGCCGGCGGTCGCGACCGCCAGGGGATGATCGCCGCGTCGGGCCCGCGGGGCGCTGCTTTTTCCGGGCCCAACGTCCTGGCGCGCTCGCCTCCGGTCACCTCTGTGTCAGAAAATTCTTCATTCTTCCGCACTGTCAGTCTCGTATGGCCAGTCCTGGGCATTGCCGCCGGTGTCCCACTCTACCGCGCGCTGGCCAGGACGGCGCTACGGGCGATTGGTCGGTGCCATAACTTCGAACGGGGAACCCCATCGGGCTCCGCTTCGTCCAGCCCGAGCGCTAAACCGGTCGGCGGTAGGCTACCCTCAAGCTGCAGGAGGTGACACCGTGTTCGAGCTGCGGCAGTACCGGATGAAGCCGGGTCAGAAGGACGCCTGGATCAAGCTGATGGACGAGGAGATCGTTCCCTTCCAAACTCAGCAGGGCATGGTCATTATTGGCAGTTGGGTCGGCGAGGCTGAGCCTGATCTGTTCGTGTGGATCCGCCGATTCGACTCTGAGGAGGAGCGCGTCCGCCTGTACGAGGCCGTCTACCAGTCTGACCGCTGGAAGAACGACATCGGCCCCCGCGTCGGCGAGCTGATCGACCGCGAGCGGATCGTCGTCACCCGTCTCCTGGCCACCCCGCACTCCGTCATCCGCTAACCGGCGCGGCAGGAGTACGCCGATGCATAACACACGAGCCACTGTGCGGATCGTCACCCTCGCCCTGCTGATCGCGCCGCTGCTCGCGGCTTGTACCGGCCAGTCAGGACCGGCCGCCATCCCAGCGGCCCCAGCGGCCCCAGCGGCCCCAGCGGCCCCAGCGGCCCCAGCGGCGACCTCGGGCGCGCTCGTGCCGGCGACTCCAGCGGCATCGCCGGCGACGGGGGCCGCGCCACGCGGCGGCATCTTTACCATCGCCGAGCTCGGCCCGCTACCGAAGACGCTCCACCCGTACCCGGACAGCGGCAGCTACAGCGACCCCTGGCTGGACGTGGCGAGCCTGATCGGGGCGGGTGGGCTGCTCGACCTCGACGCCAACACGCTCGAATACGTTCCGTATCTCGCCTCCGACTGGAACGTCTCGCCGGATGGCAAGACGTTCACCTTCAGGCTGCGTGATGGCTTGAAGTGGAGCGACGGACAGCCCATCGTCGTGGACGATTTCCTGTTCGCCTGGCAGAACGCCAGCAATCCTGACAACGACTTCGTCGGCCTGGCCGACCTGGCGCGCATCGCCTCGGTCGCCGCGCCGGACGCGAAGACGATCGTCATCAGCCTGAAGGAAGCCCTGGCCCGTGATGTGGCCATCGGCGTTGTCAACACGGTGGGGCCGGTCCCCCAGCATGTCTGGCGGGGCAAGCCCTGGAACGACCCGGCCGCCAACCCCGAGATCCTGCGGCCGACAGTGGTCGGCGGCCCGTACGTGCTCAAGGAGTGGAAGGAGGCCGAGAGCGCCACCTTCGCCCGCAACCCGAGCTGGTTCAAGGGCCTGGCGAGCTTCGAGCAGGTGGTCCTCAAGCCAGGCCAGCAGCCGACAGTGGCCTACGAGCTGCTGAAGAGTGGCCAGGCGCAGTGGGCGCGCCAGATCCCGCCCGCGCAATACTCGGAGGCCAGGCAGGACCCCAACGTCACCATGTTCGAGTGGACGGCTGCCAACAGCTCGTTCCGCGTGCTCGACTTCAATCTCCAGAACCCGTTCTTCAAAGACAAGCGGGTGCGCGAGGCGCTGGCCCGCGCCGTGAACCGCCAGGACCTCATACAGGTGGCCGAGCAGAACCTCGGGCAAGCGCAGTACTCCTTCCTCAGCTCGGCGAACACCAAGTGGTACAACGCGAACGTCGACAAGTACGACTTCGACCTCAACCGCTCGAAGCAGCTGCTCCAGGAGACTGGCTACACCCTGGCGGGCGAGCATCTCGTGGACCCCAGTAGCCAGCCGATACGGCTCACGGTGCTCTACCCCGTGAGCAGCGGCCCGCGGGCGAAGATCGCGGCGTACCTCCAGCAGCAGTACAAGCAGCTCGGGATCGACGTCGACGTCAAGGGGCTGGACGCCAACGCGTTCTTCGAGGAGGCCAAGCAGAAGCACTTCGACCTGTCCATCAACACGTGGGGCGGTGGCGGCATCGATCCAGACAATGCGAAATCACAGCTCATGACCGGCGGCACGCAAAATTACACCAGCTTCAGCAACCCGACGGTGGACGACCTGTTCAAGCGCGGCGCCGGCGAGCTGGACGAGGCCAGGCGCAAGCAGATCTACGACCAGCTCCAGCAGATCGTCAGCCAGGAGCTGCCGTCGTTCTACCTGTACGCGCAATCCTCTTTCAGTCCCATGTCCAAGCAGGTGCTCGGCGTCCGGCCGAACAAGCTCGATCGGCTGGACTACAACGACGCACTGACGCGCTGGTCCTCGGCTCAGTAGCCCGGAGCCGACGGGTGGGACGATTCATTGTTCGACGCTTGCTCCAATCGGCGCTGCTGGTGTTTGCCGTGATGACGATGAGCTTCTTCCTCGTTCACGCCGCACCTGGTGGCCCGGAGACGACGCTGCTGGCGAACCCGCGCGTGACGCCGGAAACGCTTGTGCGGCTGCGCGAGCGCTTCGGGCTGAACGACCCGCTACCCGTCCAGTACATCAAGTGGCTCGGCAACGTGGTGGTGCTCGACTTCGGGCGGTCCTACGCCTACCAGTTGCCGGTCGTCGACGTGATCGCCCGACGGGCCTGGCCAACGCTGCAGCTCGGGCTACTCAGCTACGCGGTAGGGCTGCTCGGCGTGCCGCTCGGAGTCTACGCTGCGCGCGACCACGGTGGCGCGGGTGACAACGTGGTCCGCCTGCTGACGGTCGTCGGCACGGCCGTGCCGACCTGGTGGCTCGGGTTGAGCGTGATCGTGCTGATGAGCACGCTGGTGGGCTGGTTCCCGAATGGCCAGGGCACCGGCGGGCCGGTCGACTGGTTCCGCCACATCATCGTGCCCGCCGTGGTTCTCGGCCTGGGCGGACTGATCACCTTCACCCGCTTCACGCGCGCGGCGATGCTCGACGCGCTTGGCCAGGACTACGTCCGGACGGCGCGGGCCAAGGGCCTGTCCGAGACGGTCGTGACGAGCGGGCACGTTCTCCGCAACGCCTTCATACCGGTGGTGACCTTGCTGGGCTACCTGCTACCGGCGGTGCTGTCGGGCGCGGTCATCACCGAGTTCATCTTCAACTGGCCGGGCATGGGCAAGCTGTTCTTCGAGGCGGCCTCGACACGGGACTACCCGCTGCTGCTCGGGATGCTGCTGCTCGGAACGGCGCTGACGATCACGGGCACCTTCCTGGCCGACGTCGGCTACGGCCTGGTCGATCCGAGGATTCGGTACAGCTGATCGCCACATGCATGACTGGTGAGTCTCACAGAGGCGGCCAGACCGTTCCCCGGCGAGCGGGGAGCCGCAAGACTCCCCGCTCAGCCAACGCTAGCTCACGTCCACCTCGCACTGACCGGCGGCGCAGGCGAGCTCCTGGGCGGCGGTCGTCAGGTCCGTGCTCTCGTAGCGCCAGAGCTTGCTGAAGTCGATCTCTGGGAACGCCGCCATCCGTTCCTCGTAGTCCTCCTTCGTGATCTCGATGTACGGCAGCTGGGCGTACTGGGCGTCGAAGCTTGGCAGGAAAGCCATCCCACCGAGAACGTCCTTGTGCTCCCAGATCCACTTCATCAGGTCGACCACTTCGTCGGGCTTGTACGTAATCGTGACGCTAGGGTTGTGCTCGGTCCAGTTCAGCTTGTTCCGCAGCCAGTAGTCGCACTGTTCGAGCGCTGACCGGTCCTTGCGTGTGATGGCGCCGTCGGGCGCCTTCACCGGGAAGTGGATGACCCAGGTATTGGCGTCCTCCCGCGTCTGGCCGTTCTCGGGGTCCATGGGTACGCCGGCGTCGCGCAGCACCTTGAAGATGGGGCTGGTGGCGGCGACCCGCACGTTGCGCTCGTAGTACGGCGCCCAGCGGGCGTGCAGGCCAGACGAGCAGTCGAGCAGCTGCGAGCTGTTGCCGCTGGGCTTGACGCACGTGACTGCGGCGGACTGGTTGATGCCGATCTGCTGCGCGAAGGCGCGGTTGGTCGCCACGGCCACCCCCTGGAGATAACGCATCACCTCCGCATCCTGGGCCACCGGGCTGTCCAGCTGCCCGGTGATGTCCACGCCGAGCAGGCGCTCCTCCTGGCAGTTCTCTCTCCACATGGGGCGCAGGTCAGGAAAGTGGGTTGCCAGGGACTGGATGGTGCCGATGATGGCGGCAACCTCGACCTTCTCCCGCAGCGACTCGCGCGTGTCCCCGGACCGCGCCACCGCGATCGAGAGGTTGCACAACTCCCACTTTCGAAGAGAAATCTCGCCACATGGATTCGTGCCGTACTCTGTATAGCCACTAGCTTGACGACGTTCTGGGCTGAGTTCAATGGACGCTTTGCGGTTGAAGATGCCCGGCTCGCCGCGCTGCGACTTCACCATGTCCAGCACTTGCTCGATCACTTCCAGCTGATCTAACCCTCGCTCGGGCCAGACGGCCGAGTTGTTGGCGTTCCAGCGCTGGCTATTGTCCCGTTCAAAGTCGCCGTTCTTGCACAAGCGCATGTCAAGATCGTCGTAATCAAATAGACTTATCATTGCTGTTCTGCGCACTCCGCCGCTGACGGCGGCGTTGCCGACCTGGCACATGATGTCGTGGGCGTCGATCGGGCGCAGGTAGCTGCCCTGGCGGGCCAGGATGCGGCCGCGGGCGAAGTCCAGCATCGCCTTCAACGGGCCGGGGCCGCTGGCCCGGCCGCCCTTCGTCCGCAGCGGGGTGCCGGCGGGCCTGACGTTCGAGAAGTCGAACTGGACGTCGCGGCCGTCGAACCACGCCTCCAGCGAGCTGCGCAGGGCGGCCCCCCAGCCTTGCGCCGAATCGTCCACCACCAGGCGCAGCGGGTCAAGCCCACGCTGGCGCTGGATGCGCGGGAAGGCCTCGACGTACTTGCTCTCCACCGAGAAGCCCACGCCGCAGCCCGCCATCGAGATAAGGAGCGCCTCGACGAAGGAGTCGATGCTCTCGACCGGCTGGTAGCTGCAGTTGTAGATCGAGACGTTGTCTCGGCGCGCCGGCGCGCCGGCCATGGCCAGCAGGCGCATCGACGGCATCGCGCCCATCTCCAGGATGGCGCGGCGGATGCGCTCGTACGTCTCCGACCCGACCCGGTCGCCGGCCAGCTCGTGCAAGAAGCTCACCGACCGGTCGACAGTCTCGATCCACGTCTCCCGGCGGCCGCGCGCGTAGTCGAACCGCGAGTACTTGTCGTAGAACTGGAACTTCTGCAGCGGCGTCGGGAAGTAGCGGTCCGCCTCGGCGAAGGCGTGCCGCACGTCCTCAGGGACTGGCCGCTCCTGGCGCTGCTTGGCGTGCTCGGCCCGGTACAGGATGTACGCCTTGGCCGCCTCGAACTCGCCGGCCGCCTGGAGGGTCAGCTCCACGGCGTCCTGGACGGCCTCCACCGTGGGCTGGCCGCGCCGAGCGCACATGATGTTCACCACTCGGAGCGCCAGCTCCGCGATCGGGGTGTACGGCTCCCGCCCGAGCGCGGCGAAGCAGCGGCCGAGAGCCCGCTCGACGCGCGTCGGGTCGAACGGGACGATGCGACCGTCGCGCTTGACGATGGCCGTCGGCATGGCCACATCGCCCTGGGCGAGGGCAGCGTCGCCCTCCTCGTCCAGAACCTGGGCGCGCCGCTCGGCAAAGGTCAGGTCGAGCTGGGCTGCCTCCGCCCCGTCATGCGAGCCGTTAGAACTGATAGCCGACGGGTCAGCCGCGTGCATGGGAGTCGCTCCTTAGGTCGCCACAGCGTGGGTGACAGCGTTCCAGCGGGCGCGCACGACTGCTTCCGCCGCACCCCAGCCTGTTCGGCTGAAACCACTACTGGTAGTATACTAACTCTACGTAACCACAATATGTTGCGGTAGGCGCCTATATCTTGGCCCCGGCGCCGCCCCGTCAGCAAGCCGGCAAGACCGCCAATCGCCCGTCTTGACTATTTGTGACGCGGCTCTTGAGGAGAGGAGCCGTTGGAGCAGTTGTCGGGAGTCAGCTGTCAGCGCCGGGCGAGGTCGCTGCCGACGAGCACGCGCACGTCGACGCCGGCCGGCAGGGAAGCGGTCTCGCTGACGCGGCCCGCTGGCAGCCCGAGAGCGCGGGCGACGCCGTCGGCCACCGACCGGGATTCCCGGCGCGTCTCCACTGCCGTCTGGTCTTGCTGGCGCTCGGCGTCGCCAACGCGGCTCACGTCGACGCCCAGCTGGCCCAGCCTGTCGGCGGTCGTTCTGGCCAGCCCCGCCGTGCCGGCGGCATTCAGCACCTCCACCGACGTCGGCGCCACTCCCAGGAACCGGGCCACTGCCGGCTTGAGCTGAGGGGTGGCTTGCAGCAGGTAGGCGCCATCCACCCCGGTCACTGGCTGGGCGAGCTGCGTGTCGATCACCATGCGGTCGGGGTCGGCGCCGTAGCGGACGAAGGCCGCGCCGATGGCCACCGCGTCGAGCGGGCTCACGTCCGTCTCCACCGAGCACGCCAGGGCCGCCGCCACCGCCGGCAGGCGGGGCCAGCTCAGCGGGCTGATCATGGCCGCTCGTACGGCCGCGAGAACCTGCTGCTGGCGGGCGGCGCGGCCAAAATCCGAGTCCTGGTGGCGCGTCCGGGCAAACTCCAGGGCCGTCTCGCCGTCCATGTGCTGCCGGCCAGCCGGGATATCGATCTGGATGATCCCGTAGTCGTCGGTCGGGTAGGCGTCGTCATGGAGGGGCTCGGCGACCGTGATGTCGACGCCGCCCACCGCGTCCACGACGTCCCGTACCCCCTGGAGACCGATGAGGGCGTAGCGGTCGATCGGCTGAGCCAGGACGTTGCTGACGGTCGCCTTGGCCGCCTGTGGCCCACCGAGCTCCAACGCCGCGTTGATCCGCTCCTCACCGTGGCCGCCGGCGATGGTGACCCACAGGTCGCGGGGCACGGAGACGGTGGCGACCCGCGGCGCGGCCCGGTCGGCGACCAGGACCATCTGCGTATCGGTGCGGCCGCGGAGGCCGGCCTGACGCTCGTCTGGCCGCGCGTCGGAGCCGAGGACCAGGACCGACTCGCGGGGCGGCGTGGCCAGCAGGGCGAAGGCGAGGACGGCGCCCAGGGCGATGAGGACCAGCAGGACCAGCCGGGCGAGTATGGGGAGCGGATTGTGGCCGCGCCGCCGTGGCGGAGTCGCGTCCTCGAGCCCGAGCGGCGGCCGCGCCCCCGCCTCAGGCGGAGCTGGAACGGCTGGATAAGGGGTAAGCTGCCACTGGGAGGACATTGGCCGGAAAATGTACCCGCTCTATCTCTATCTGACACCCACGAAAGACTGATAGCTGATAGATGGGGACGAGGGGCGGTATAGGCAATTGGCGTGTCAGTCGGCAACCGCCGGCAGGCTGAGCGCCAGGGCGGCCGCGCCAAGCAGGCCGCCCTCGTCGCCGAGGGCCGCCGGCACCACGCGCAGGTCGCGGGTGAAGTCCAGCCGGGCGGACTGGCGCACCTCGGCCTCCAGAGGCGGCCCGAGCAGATCCCACGCTCTGAGAGCGATGCTGCCGCCGACCACGAACAGGCCGACGTCCAGGAGCGCCGCGGCCGAGGCAATGCCACGACCGACGGCCGCGCCGGCAGTCTGGAACAGCTCGACGGCGAGAGCATCGCCGGCGCGTGCCGCGGCGGCGATATCCGCCGTCGTCGCGTCTGGCGGTAGGGTCGTCGGCCTGCCCTGGGCGGTGGCCTCGCGGAGGCGCCGGGCCAGGCCCGAGCCAGACGCGACGCCTTCGACGCAGCCGCGGGCGCCACAGCCGCAGAGCGGGCCGCTCGGCCAGACGATGATGTGGCCGAGGTGCCCGGCGTTGCCGGTGCGGCCGTGCACCAGGCGGCCGTCGACGATGGCGCCGGCGCCGACGCCCGTGGAGACGACCATAGCCACCACGTTGTCGGCGCCACGGCCGGCCCCGAGCCAGCGCTCGCCGACGACGAGGGCCTTGGCGTCGTTGTCCACGACGCAGGGTAGGGTGAAGGCGGACGAGAGCCGCTGGCGCAGCGGGAAGTCGCGCCAGCCGGCGATGTTCAGCGGGCTCACCAGGCCGTCGAAGTAGCGCATCGGACCGCTGCAGCCGACGCCGATCCCGCGGGCGGGGGTTCGGGCGTCCTCGATCACCCGGCGGCAGAGCTGCTCGAGCCCGTGGAAGAGGAACTCGGCGTCGCCGGTCGGGGAGGTGGTGGTGCGGTCCTGGGCGACGATGGTGCCGTCCTCGGCCACGATGGCGGCGGCCATCTTGGTGGCGCCGATGTCCACGGCGAGCACACCGGCGCCTGGCTCGTGATGCGTGGGCACGACGGACCTCCGTACGAAGCTATCAGCTGTCAGCTATCAGCTGAATAGCGTATCACCGTGTCGGGCCGAGGCGCGGCGGGCCAGTCTCTCTGGTCGTGCTGACGGCTGACGGCTGACAGCTGACGGCTCGTCCGCTGATGGCTGATGGCTCGTGAGCTGACGGCTCGTCCGTGCGCGTACAATGCGCCGCGCGCCCCAGTGCTCCGCCCTGCCCGCGATTTTCCCCCGCACACCGGCACCGGCACCGGTCTACGCCTCGCGCTCGCCTGCGCGGCATTCCTGGCGCTCCTGGCTCCGGGAGAGTGGTCCCAGCTCTTCGGCGGCCTGCCGCTCGGCGCGTGGTCGCTCGTCGCCGTGGCTCTGGCGCTCTTCGCTCTGGCGGCTCTGCCGGCGCCAGCCGCGCGCCTGGCCGTCTCGTTGGCGGCCGGGTTCGTCCTCGTCGCCGCCCTGAAGCTGCTCCTCGTCGCTCTGACACCGCCGGTGGGCTTCGAGGGCCGCTACTGGGCCGCTCCGACCGCGACGGACGCCGCCCCCGAGCGCTCCACCGACTTCCCCGCGCTGCCCGGCGCGACGCGCGTCGACCTCGCGCTCGCGTTCCGCGGCGACGACTTCCCCATCCACTTCGTCAACGACGCCGCCCGGTTCAACTTTGGCGCCGACGTCCGACCGGCTCGCGACGGGATGCCGTTCACCGTTCAGTGGGACGGCGTCCTGGCCGTGCCGGCCGACGGGGTGCGCCGCCTGGTCCTCGAATCCGTGGGGCCCGCCAGCCTGGCGGTCGACGGCCGCGAGGTAGTCGCCCTCGGCGCGGTGGAGGGCGACCAGGTGGCTGAGGTGCGCCTGCCGCTCGCCACCGGCGGGCACGCTCTCCACGTGGCGTACACTCGCCCCGAGGCGCGCGTGCCGCGGCTCCGGCTGGCGTGGGAGCCGACGCCAGGCGCTCCCCTGGAGACGCTCGGTGCCCCGGCCATCGTCCGGGATGGCGGGCACCCGATGATCGGGATCGGCAGCGGCGTGGGCGCCGCCACCCTGGCCGCGGCAGGGGCAGGCGTCGACGTGCTGCTGGCGCTCCTGCTGGCGGCCTGGCTGGTGGCGGGGCTCGCCGGTCTCCCCTTCTCGGCACGGTCCTCGCGGTCGGTGTTCTTCTCGCGCCCCGTTGGCAGGGCCGCGCTGGCGGCGGTGCCCCTGCTCTTCCTGGGCTACGGGATGGCCGTCAACTGGGACCTGGCCGGCCGCGCCACCGTCCTGTCAGGGCTCGACGACTGGCTCAGCTACGAGAGCTCAGCCCGCGACATCCTGCTCAACGGCCCGTCCATGACTGACAGCCTGGGCCACGCGTCGCCGTACTACGCGCAACCGCTGTACGCGTACGCGTTGGCGGTGGCGCACGCGCTCACCGGCGAGAGCATCTTCGGCCCGCTCGTGCTCCAGTACGCCGCCTTGGGGCTGGTCCTGGTGGCCACGGCGGCGCTCGGCGCCCGCCTGTTCGGCCGAACTGTCGGCCTGGCGGCGTTCGCCCTGTTCTGGGCCTTCCTCCAGCAGGAGCACCTCAAGGTGGCGCGGGCGCTGTTCACCGAGAACCTCTACATGCCCCTGGTCATGGCCAGCCTCCTCGCACTGGTCAGTCTCAGCCGGCGACGCGGGCCGCCCGCCTGGTGGGTCAGCCCGCTGACGGGTGGGCTGCTCGGGCTCACGGCGGTGACCCGGTCCCAGTTTCTCCTCTTCGTGCCGGCCGCCCTCGTCCTGCTGCTAGTGGCGTGGCGCCGTGGCGGAGCCCCGTGGACGCGCTCCCTCCCGGCGCTGGCGGGGCTGCTCATCGGGCTGGCGGTCGCCATCGCGCCGTTCACCTTCCGCAACTGGCTCGTCTCGGGTCAGCCGGTGCTCATCGCGTCGAGTGGCGGCGCCAGCCTGCTCGAGTTCCACCGGCCGCCGCGCGGCTTCGACCTGAGCGGCATCGAGAGTGACCCCCTGTACCAGGCGCTGCACCTCGACACGAGCACGCGCACCGTTGTCGAGTTCGCGCGGAAGGACCCGATCGGGTACGTTGGGACGCTGGTGCCGCTGGCCGGGCACACCATCGGCGTGACCGGCCTGCGCCAGGGTGCCCCGTCGGTGTACTGGGGCGTCCTGGCGACGTTCCTCGTGTACCTGGGGGGGTTCGCGGTCCCGCGGGCGCGGCGTCTCGACGTCTGGCTCGTCCACGCGTTCGTGGCGACGCATCTCCTGGTGATGGCCTTCTTCGAGGCCGACACGTACGGCTTCCGGCTGGTCGTTCCCATGTACCCGCCGGTGGCCGTGGTCGCGGCGCTCTCCCTGGTGGAGTGCGCCCGGTGGTGCGCGCGCCTCGGGTCGCGCGCCGCGGTCGCGGCCCGCCGGGCGACGTCGGCGATCGGGTTGGCCGCCGCCGGCGGCGCGTGCCTGGCCCTCGGCGTGCAAGCGCGCGGGCTGGTGGAGCTGTGGCCCCAGCGCGAGCTCTCGTACCACGGGCTGGGCGGCTCGATTGGGCACGCGGTCCTCACCGCCGAGCGCGCCGGCGCCGACGTGGTGTATGTGGCGTCGGGAGACGGGTCGCCACGCCACTTTGGCGCGGGCAACCTGCCGGGTCTGCGCTTCCCCTCCCTGAAGTGGTTCGACCCGACGCGCTCGCTGCCGATCCCGCCGGAGCCGCTGCGGGCGGTGTACCAGCTCGGCGAGCTGGCCGGGCAACCACGGGCCGCGAGTGAGCTCGTGTCCTGCCTGGAGACGGCGGATGCGTCGGCCGAGGCGGTGCTGTCGGCCGCGGTGGCGGCGGAGCGCTGTTTCGGCGACCTCGGGCGCGGCCCGGAGCTGGCGCGATTCGGCTCGCTGGCGCAGATGGATGCCGTGGTGGCGCCAGCGACAGCGGAAGCGGGGGCCCAGGTCGACACGCTGGTCGTCTGGCGGCCGCTGCGGCGCCACCCCCACCCGGTGGAGATGTCGCTCCACCTCCTGGACGACCAGGGGGGCGAGCCGGTCATGTGGGGCAACGGTACGGCCGAGCTGTACCCGGCGAGCGAATGGGAGCCTGGCGAGCGCGTCTTGAGCCGCCTGCCGATGGCGCTCGACCGCACCACCATCCCTGGGGTGTACCCGCTGACGCTGGGCGTGAGCGTGGCCAAAGGCGCCCGAACCCCGGTCCCAGCCACATGGGCGGGTGGCACGACTGATCGTGTACCGGTCGGCTCGATCGCCGTCCAGTCGAGCAGCGCCCCGTGGTCGCTGGACAGCCTGCCGCCGGGCATGCAGCCCGTGGCCGGCGTGCCTCTGGCGGCGGGCGGGCTCGAGCTGCTGGCGGTGCGTCCCCCCAGCGAGGCGGCGGCGCCGGGCGCGAACGTACGGGTGGGGCTGCTCTGGCGGGCCGTCGACGATGCGCCACGGGCAGCCAAGTGCGTGCTGAAGCTCAGGCGCGCCGACGGGCAGGTCGTCCAGCAGGTGGTCGTGCCGCTCCTCCGTGGTGGCGACTCGCTGGGCAGTCTCCGGGCCGGGACGGTCGTTCGCGGCGAGCCAAGCTTTGTCGTGGCTCCCCACCTGTCCAGCCAGTCGCTGGCGCTCAGCGTCGCCCTGCTGGACGACGCCGGCACCGCCCTGCCCGAGGGGTCCACCGGCCAGACCGTCGCCACTATCAACGTGGCAGGTCGCCAGCACAGCTTCGAGAGCCCGAACAGCCCCGGCCTGGCCCAACGGGCACAGTTCGGCAGCACGGTAGAGCTGCTGGACCACCGGATCGACGTGGCGGCCGCGCCGCCGGGCGGGACTGTGCGCCTCCGTCTGCACTGGCGGGCGCTCAGCGAGACGACCGTGGCGTACAAGGTGTTCGTCCACGTCCTGGACCAGCCCGGCGAGCGCGTGCTGGCTCAGCGGGACGCCGAGCCGCAAGCGGGGCGGGCGCCGACGACGAGCTGGCTCCCGGGCGAAGTGGTCGAAGACGAGTACGCGGTCGACGTACCTTCGGACCTGGAGCCCGGCGTCTACCCGATCGAGCTCGGACTGTACGACCCGAAGACAGGGCAGCGGTTGACGCTGGCGGACGGCGCGAACCGGGTGATCTTGAGCACGAGCTTGACCGTGCGCTAGGCGATTCTTTTCCTGGCCGGTGTTACCGTATATCATGCGCGAGCCGAGGGGTTCGGCCGCCACCTCTCCCCGCGACCACGTACCACTGACCACTGACCACTGACCACGCGACACGTAAGGCTAGGGGCACGCTACCGCGATGCAGGAACTCACCGAGATTGATACGGCCGTTGACCATTCGTGCACCTCTCCCTCCAGCGAGCGGTGGAACGTGTTCGAACCGATGAGCGGCCGGTGGTCCTGGCTGACGGTGTTCAGATGCTGTCGGCGGGTTGCCAAGGACCCGAGTGAGCCCACGGTGGCCGCCGCCCCGGACGTGAAGGGCCGCGCCGCTTGACGCTCAACGGTTAAGAAGAGTTAAGAACAACCCGTAGAACTGCATGTGCGGAGACGGCAAGCAGGATATCCAGAGCGGCGAGGGACGATGAAGCCACGGCACGCGCGACGCCCGGGTCGCCGGCGGCACCGGCAATTCTGACATTTTTACTATCTCATCGCCGTCATCATTTGACAATGTCAGGCAAACAGGCGTAAGATTCGCTCTGAGGACTTCCCATGGCAGATGGTGATCTGTACCGCCGAGCCCCGTCGTACGCCTGGAATCGCACCTTCCGTCAGATCAGCGGCGGCGCCGCGCCGCATGACCTCGGCCGCCCGGTGCGTATCGCGTTGTGTCACACGCTGCGCCATGGCAAGGGGTTGCAGGGACTGGGACGTGCTCGATCCCACCTGGCACTATGAGTCGGCCGAGGGCCACGCGCTGCGCGTCATGCTGCGGCAGGTCGACGACCTACGCACGCGACTCGAAGCTCCCGACCCGTGGGCTGGGCTCATCGGCGAGTACCCGCGGCTCGTGGAAGTGGCTGCCCTGGCAGACGTGTCGGACACGGCATCCGTCTTCCCGCGGATGGATGTCGTCGCGCTGTACGACCGCTACTGCGCGGAGTGGGACCGGGTACCACTGGGCGGCAGCGTCCTGGCACTCGCAGCCTGAGCATGCTGCCCCCCATGGCCCCCGACATTCTGGCCACCCTCGACCCACGCCTCCTCGGGCGCCGCCTCCAGGAGGCGCGCAAGGCCCGGGGTCTGACGCAAGAGGACGCGGCTCGCGAGATCGGCGCAGCTCGCACGACCCTGGTTGCCGTCGAAAAAGGCGAACGGCGGATTCGGCCAGACGAGCTGGTGCGCCTGGCCAGGGTGTATGGGCGCTCCGTCAGCGAATTCCTGCGAACCAGCGAGCCAGTCGAGGCGTTCGCCGTCCAGCTACGGGCCGCCCTGGCGCCGGCCGCCCTGGCGGATGCGCGAACGCAGGGCGAGGTGGAAGGGGCGGCGCTAGAGTTCGAGCGCCTGTGCGAAGACTACCTCGCGCTCGAACGGCTCAACGGGTCCACGCTCCGTCGGATCTATCCGGTTCCCTACGAGCTCTCGGGGATTGACCCCGAGCAGGCGGGGGAAGACGTTGCCATCGCCGAGCGCAATCGCCTCAGCCTGGGTGACGGGCCGCTCCTGAACCTCCGCGGCATCCTGGAGAACGACGTAGGGCTGCGGATCTTCGCGATCGAGCTGCCGTCGCGGATCGCGGGGATGTTCACCTACACCGACCAACTCGGGGGCTGCATCGCGCTCAACCGCAAGCACCCACCCGAGCGACGGCGGATGTCACTCGCCCATGAATTCGCACACTTCCTGTCCAAGCGGTTCGCGCCCGAAGTCACGACGCTGGGTCGCGTGCTGCGGCGCTCCGATCTGGAGCGGTTCGCGGACACCTTCGCCCGCGCCTACCTGCTGCCTGCCACGGGCCTGCGCCGTCGCTTCACGGAGCTGCGGCGATCACGGCGGGATGGCGTCACGCCCGCCAACCTGTGCACGCTGGCCCACCTGTACTTCGTCTCGGTCGAAGCATTGGCCCTGCGGCTCGAGGAGCTGAAGCTGCTGCGCCTCGGGACGTGGGATCGGCTCAAGGACGCCGGGTTTCGGGTGCGCGAAGCGCAAGCGCTGCTGCAGCTCCCCGAGCGAACCGAGGACGAGCTGATCGTTCCGATCCATTACCAGTACCTCGCGGTCAGGGCCTATGTGCGGGGCGAGCTCACGGAGGGTCAATTCGCGCGCTTCCTGCGGGTGGATCGGCTGGAGGCGCGGCGCATCGCCGACGAGCTGGGCCGACGAGGCGTCGTGACCGACGAAGGCGACGTGGGGACGCTGGAGATGGATCTCGGCGACGCGGTCGCGTAGTCCCGGCGGCGCCTGGGACAGGTGCCCCCGGACCCCCAAGAGGCAGCCGCGCGGCCGCCGATCCTACTCGATGCGTGCTCCGTCCTGAACCTGTATGGGACCGGGTGCATGGCGGAAGCCCTGCGCGCCGCCGGGGCGCGTTTCGGAGTCGCGGCCGCCGTCATGCGAGAGGCGTTGTGGGTACTCCGCGGTGGCGACGGTGACGGTGAGGACGCCGGCGAACGGGATCCCGTCGATCTTGAACCGCTCATCGCGGCCGGCCTTCTCCAAGTGCTGGACCTCGAAACCGCGGAGGAGCTGGCGACGTTCGTGGACTTTGCGGCGCTGGTGGACGACGGGGAAGCCGCCACCATTGCCCTGGCCATCCACCGGGGAGGAGCAGTGGCCACGGACGACCGCAAGGCCATTCGTGAGCTCCGGGCACATGCACCCAGCATTGAAATCTGGACCACCGCGCGACTCCTGCATGCGTGGGCCGAAGCCGTCGGCGCTTCGCCACACCATATCGCCGTGGTCCTGCGCGCGGTCCGTCTACGGGCGCGCTTCGAGCCGAGCAGACAAGACCCACTCGTGGACTGGTGGACCTCCCATCAGCGTGGGGGAGACTCGGAAGCGTGACGTCCGGCCGTCAGTGTGATCACGCGCGTTAAAGAGTCAAGTCAAGTGTCAAGCTGGGGTGAGCTCTCGTCTGAGCAGATCCTCGACGACCGCGGGGTTGGCCTTGCCGCGCGTGGCCTTCATCACCTGGCCCTTCAAGAAGTTGATAGTGCCCGTCTTGCCTGAGCGGTAGTCCGCCACCGCCGCGGGGTTGGCCGCGATCGCCGCCGCCACCGCGGCTTCCAGCGCCGACCCGTCCGAGATCTGGCCCACCCCCATCTCGTCCACCAGCGTCCGCGGGTCCTTCCCCGAGCGGAAGGCGGCCTCGAGAACCGCCTTTGCCGTGGAGCTGTTGATGGCGCCGGTGTTGACCAGCTCGATCAGCTCGGCAAGCTGGCGGGGTTCGAGACGGCCGTCCTCGCCGGTCTCGGCGCGCAGACGGCCCAGATCGTTCTGGATCCAGTTGGCCGCCTTCTTCGGCTCGGCGCCGGCCGCGATGGCTGTCTCATAGTAGCCCGCCGTGGCGGGGTCGAGCGCGAGCGCTTCGGCGTCGGCGACGCCGAGGCCAAAGGCGCTCTGGTAGCGCGCGCCGCGGGCGTCCGGCAGCTCGGGCAGCCGCGCCCGCAGGGCCGCGACCCAGTCGCGGCCGACGAACAGCGGCGGCAGGTCCGGCTCCGGGAAGTACCGGTAGTCGTGCGCCTGCTCCTTGCTCCGTTGCGGCACGGTGGCGGCCCGGTCCTCTTGCCAGCCGCGGGTCTCCTGGGCGATGGCCTGGCCGTTCTGGAGCAGGCGGGTCTGGCGCACGATCTCGTACTCGAGCGCGTGCTGCACGGCGCGGAACGAGTTCAAATTCTTGATCTCGACCTTGGTCCCGAGCCTCTGCTGTCCCACCGGGCGGAGCGAGACGTTGACGTCGCACCGCAGCTGGCCCTTCTCCATGTCGGCGTCGCTCACGCCGAGCGTGCGGAGGATGCCGCGCAGCTTGAGCAAGTAGGCCCGCGCCTCGGCGGCGGAGCGCAGGTCGGGCTGGGTCACCATCTCCATCAGGGGGACGCCTGACCGGTTGTAGTCGATGAGGGAGCCGCCACCGCCCGGCAGGTGGCTCAGCTTGCCGGTGTCCTCCTCGAGGTGGATACGCTCGACCCCGATGCGGCGCGTCGCGCCGCCGACGGAGATCTCGACCCAGCCACCTTTGACCAGCGGCAGATCGTACTGGGAGATCTGGTACCCCTTGACGAGGTCGGGGTAGGGATAGTTCTTGCGGTCGAACTTGGTGGCCGCGGGGATCTCGGCATTGATGGCCAGCCCCGTCATGATGGTGTAGTCCACGGCCTTGCGGTTGATGACGGGCAGCACGCCCGGCATGCCCAGGCAGACCGGGCAGACGTGGGTGTTGGGCGGCGCACCGGCGTAGTCGGACGGACAGCCGCAGAACATCTTGCTGGCCGTCGCCAGCTGGACGTGGCACTCCAACCCGACGACCGCCTCGTACGCGGCAGCGGTGCCCTCGGCCGGAGCCCGCGTCTCTCTCTCTATCCCTATCCCTGTCCCAAGCGAGACCATGGCTCTCAGCCTGCCACTGACGTGGCGGCGAGCGCCGGCGCCATGGTGTGCCAGGAGGTCGCCTGCTCGTAGGCGTGGGCGACCCGCAGCGCGGTGCTCTCGGCGAGCGGCTTGGCGACGATCTGGAGCCCCACGGGGAGCCCATCCGCCAGGCCGGCCGGGACGCTGATGCCGGGCAGCCCGGCCAGACTCGTGGGGATGGTGAACAGGTCGTTCAGATACATGGCCAGGGGATCCTGCGTCTTCGACCCCAGTCCGAACGCGGCGGTCGGGCTCGTGGGCGTCACCACGGCGTCGAACGTCGCGAAGACCGCGTCGAAGTCCTGTTTGATAAGAGTCCGCGCCTTCTGCGCCTTCAGATAGTAGGCGTCATAGTAGCCCGAGGAGAGCGCGTAGGTCCCCAGGATGATGCGTCGCTTGACCTCGGGGCCGAAGTCGGCGCCGCGGGTGCGCTCGTAGATACTCCAGAGATCGAGACTGTCGTCGGCGCCGCGCACCGAGTCGCTGTACTTGATGCCGTCGTAGCGGGCCAGGTTGGCGCTGCACTCGGCGGGCGCTATCAGGTAGTACGTGGCAAGACCGTACTCCGTATGGGGCAGGCTCACTTCGCCGACCTCCGCGCCCAGCGCCTGCAGCTGGCGCACCGCGGCCTGGATGCACGTTTGGACGGCCGGCGCGACGCCCTGCACGTCGAAGTACTCGCGCGGTAGGGCCAGGCGGACGCCGGTGAGGTCGCCGTTGGCGGATAGGGCAGCCGTGTAGTCGGGCACGGGCGCGGCGAGCGACGTGGAGTCGCACGGGTCGTGGCCGGCGATGGCGTTCATGACGAGCGCGCAGTCAGCGACGGTGCGCGTGAACGGCCCGATCTGGTCGAGCGACGAGGCGAAGGCGATCAAGCCGTAGCGGCTGACGCGGCCGTACGTTGGCTTGAAGCCGACCACGCCGCACAGCGCCGCCGGCTGGCGGATGGAGCCGCCGGTGTCGGTGCCGAGCGCGAATGGTGCCAGGCGGGCCGCGACCGCGGCCGCCGAGCCGCCGCTCGACCCGCCTGGGACGCGGCCGAGGTCCCAGGGGTTGCGGGTCGGGAAGAAGCCGGAGTTCTCGGTCGACGACCCCATGGCAAACTCGTCCATGTTCGTCTTGCCGAGCAGCACCGTCCCGGCCTCGGCCAGCCGTCGAGCGACGGTGCCATCCTCGATCGGGACGAAGTCCTGCAGGATCCGTGAGCCGGCCGTTGTCCGGGTGCCGCGGGTCACCATCACGTCCTTGAGCGCCATTGGCACGCCCAGCAGGGGCGCCTGATCGCCCGCAGCCAGGCGGTCGTCTGCCCGCCGGGCGCTGGCCCGGGCCACGTCCGCGGTGACCGTCAGGAAGGCCCGCACGGTATTGTCGTCCAGCGCCGCGATGCGCTCCAGGTGGGCGCGCGTCAACTCCTCCGCCGAGACGTCCCGGCGGTGGAGCAGATCGCGCATGGCCGCGATGGTGAGGTCTGTCAGCCCGGAGCTGGGCACGCTCACTCCTCGAGCACGGAGGGCACGAAGAACTGCCCGTCGCGCGTGCGGGGCGCGTTCCGCAGGATGTCGTCCACCGGCCACGAGGGTCGAGCCACGTCGTCCCGCATGACGTTCTGAAGTGGGATGACCTGGGCGGTCGGCGGGATAGCCGAGGTATCCAGGCGATTCAGGACCGCCATGGCCTCCAGGATGTGGCTGAGCTGGTCGGCCATGCGCTCCAGCTCCTGCGCGTCTAGCCCGAGCCGAGCCAGGCGGGCTACGTGCTGAACGTCCGCGCTGGTGATTGGCATGGCGGCAGTATCGCAGGTCCGGATCACCGCGAGGCCAAACGAGCCCGCGCCAGCCGCACGACCGCGCGCGATTCCTGGACACCGAACGCATGGATCAGCGCCACGTAGACGAGCCCGCCAATAACGATCGCGGCGCACAGGCCAACCAGGCCACCCGCGCGGCTCAGAAAGGGCCAGACGAGGGCGAGGACGCCGCCCATGGCCACCGCGGCGGGCACCACCCGGACCAGGAACGGCCCCAGCGCGTGCGCCAGCCGCAGGTCAGGCAGGGCGCGGCGCAGCAGCACCAGCAGGATCACGGCGTGGGCGCTGTTCTGCATGGCGTTGGCGAGAGCCAGACCAACAACCCCGAGCGGACTGATCAGCCCCAGCGCCACCACCAGGTAGACCAGCACGCAGACAGCGCCGACCACCACCGGCGTCTTCGCATTCTGGCGGGCGTAAAACGCGTTGATGAGCAGGTAATCGATAGCCGTGAGCGGCAGCTGAGGGACGTACGCCATGAAGACGGCGGCGGTGCCCGCCGTGTCCTCGGGGGTGAACGCCCGCCGCTCGAACAGGACGGCGATGATCGGGTGGGCGAGCACCAGCAGGCCGGCGAGGGCGGGCAGCATGAGCAGCAGGAGCAGCTTCATCCCGAAGACGAGCGCGTCGCGGTAGCCCGCCGCGCTTTCTGGAGACCCATCGCTGAAGCGGGCCAGCGTCGGCAGGACGGCGAAGGACACGGCCAGGCCGACGATCCCGAGCGGGAACTGGACGACAGTGGTCGCGTACTGCATGGAGCTGAGGCTGCCTTCGGGCAGCCGCGACGCCAGGTTGCGGTCGATCAGCTGGCCGGCGATGCTGACCAGCATCCCGGTGGCGACGGTGCCGCCCAGAACCAGGATGCGGCGGAGCGCCGGGTCACGGAGATCGACGACCGGCCGGAAGGCGCGCCAGAAGTCGCGCAGGCCGGACGCTTGCAGCAGGCACTGGGCGACGGCGCCGATCACCAGCCCAAGGGCCAGGGCTGTCACTCCCAGCGTCGCGCCCAGGAGCAGGACGCCGGCGATGATCCCCACGTTGTAGACGGCTGTCGCGAAGGCCGTGACCGTGAAGCGGTTGCGCGCGTACAGCACGCTGGTGAAGATGCCCGCCACGCCCTGGAAGACGACCGAGACCAGGGCGATGCGGAGCAGGGACGTTGCCAGCCCACGCTGGCCGGGCTCGGTGAAGCCACTGCCGAGCAGCCCGACGAGGGGCTCGGCAAAGATGCCGAGGACGGCGGTGATGGCCACCAACGCGAGCGTGGCCAAAGACAGGATGGTGCTGACGAGTCGCCAGAGCTGCCGCTCGTCGTCGCGGCCAACCTGCACGAAGACAGGGACGAACGCGGCGGTGATGACGGTGCCGACGAGCAGGTCGTAGACGATCTGGGGCAGGGTGCGCGCGAGGACGTAGGCGTCGGTACTGGCGGTCCTGCCGAAAGTGGCGGTGATGACGATGTCGCGGACGAGCCCGAGGCCCCGACTCAGGATGTTGCCGAGGGCGATGACGGCGGCGGCGCCGAGGAGGCCGCGCCGGGAGACGCCGCTACCGGTACCGGTGCCAGTACCAGAAAGTGGGGCCGCGGCCGGCTCGGCGGCTTGGAACTCGGCGGACGCCATGGGGCACGATGATACGCTCGAACGCCATGGCTCTCCTGGCTCGCTTCGCCTGCGGCTGCACGCGACGGATAGAGATACCCGCGCCCCCAGAGGTGGCGTGCGCGCAGCACGCCACACGGGCCCGCCTGATCAGCACGCCCACCGGGCAGGTGCGCTATGTGCCGACTGTCTCTGTTTCTGGCTCCGCCTCAGCTCCGCGACGAGACGACCGGCTCGCCCACCACTGAGCCGCAGTTGGCGCAGAACTTCTGCCGCGGGATCAGCGTGCTGCCGCAGTTCTTGCAGACGGCCTCGGCTGCCGGTGCCTGGGTGGTGACTGTCGTCGTGGTGGTTTTCGTCGTCGCCTGGTGGTCGGCCGCCGGATGGGCAGCGTCGTCCTGGGTCGCCTTCTTCAGCTCGCGGAAGGCGTCGCCAATGCCGCGACCCACGGACGGGAGCTTGCCTGGGCCGAACACCATCAGGACGATCACGAGGACCAGGACGAGATGCCATGGTTCAAAGACGCCATAACCCATACTCTTTCGCCCCTCCCATACCGTGGACGGTCACCTGGCAGAACGATAACAGCTTCCTATCAGCTCTGCCCAGCGTAGCGGCGCGGCGGACTACGCGGCGGCCAGAACCTGAACCGTGACTGTGCGCTGGCGGGGGCCGTCGAACTCACAGAAGTAGATTGCCTGCCAGGTGCCCAGGACGAGCGTCCCCGCGCTGACGGGCAGGACGACGCTCGGGCCGACGAGGCTTGCGAGCGCGTGCGCGCCCGAGTTGCCTTCCGCGTGGCGGAAGCGCCGCTCGTCCCCCAGCAGGTCTCCAAAGGCAGCCAGCAGGTCGACCACGACGTCTGGGTCGGCGTTCTCGTTCACGGTCACCGCCGCGGTCGTGTGCGGCGACGTCACCAGGCACAGCGCCTCAGCGACGCCCGTTGTGGCGACCACCGATTGGACCTGGGCGGTGATGTCGATCAGCTCGCGGGCGCGCCGCGTTGGCACGGACAGCTGGGTCAGCATGGTGGCGGACCCGTTGTAGCCGAGCCGAGGGCTAAACTTCCAGCGTGGTCGAGCTCCATGACGGCCTGTACGCCGACCCCAGGGCGGCGCGCGGGCACCTGGTCGCGTGGCTCGCCCGCGGGGCGCAGGACGTGGTCTGGGCGCTTGGCTCCGTCCCGCGTAGTCGCTGGCTGGCCGACCCGCCCGCGGCGCTCGGCCCCTGGCCGGCCGCGCGCCACGTGCGCCACCTGTCCCTGCACCTCGTCCAGTCGACGATCCCGGCCGTGCGGGTCGTCCTGGGGGAGGTTCCCGTCCACCGCCTGCTGCTGGCCGCCGAGATCCAGCGGCTCGACGCCGCCTGGGATGGGGCCACCGCGCTCGACACCCTGGACGTGGTCGTCCGCGACCTGGCCGAGTCGCGCTTCGCCCTGCTGAGGCTGCTCGAGGGCGCGCCCGAGGGCGTCTGGCGTCGGCCGCTGCCGCCCGCGCTGGCGCCGAGCCGACAGCCGGGCGCCGAGCCCGTCGGCCTGGGATGGCTGGTGGCGCGCAGCTACCAGCACGAGCTGGCGCACCTGAGCAGCATCTGGCGGCTTGCGCTGTATTGGGATCGTATCCCGCCGGCGACCGAGATAGTGGCCGCTGTCCCGCTACAACCTGCCTGACAGGCCGGAGGGACAGAGCGGACAATGATCCACCGATACACCAGCGCCAGCGCCAGCTTTGGCTTGGGCGACCTCGCCGCGCCCACCACGCCCCTGGATCTCTCGTTCAGGATGCGCGAGCTCCGGGCCCGCCAGGGCCTGAGGCAGAGCGAGGTCGCGCGCCGCATGGGGCTGGACCCGAGTATCCCCAGCCTGTGGGAGCAGGGCAAGCGGCCCGTCCCCGCCAGCCGCCTGCGGGCGCTCGCCGACGCGCTTGGCGTGCCGCTGGACGAGCTGCTGGACGGCATCCCAGACGCCCCCCGGGCGCTACCGCCACCCGGCACGAGCCGGGCCTTCGGGGTCGCCGCCGAGCCGACCCTGGACGACGACGAGCCGCGGCTGTCGCGGACCACGCCGCTCCTGCGCCTGGTCGCCGCCTCAGTCCCCGAAGAGCCGCCGGCCCTCGAGGAACCCGAGCCCCCCGAGCTGTTCCAGGTTGCCGAGCGACCGCCGCTGGTCGGCTGGATCCCCGAGGGTTGGGAGCCGCGCGACCGTATCCAGGACATCAGCCCATCCCTCCCCGACGGCTACTGGCTGGACCCGGTTCGGCTGGAGCGATCCTCGGCAAAGGAGCTGCTGCGCAGCCGCCTGTGCCCGGACGACCTCCGGCTCATCGGCGACGCCGAGGTTCCTGGCGCGGCTATGGCCGAGCGGATCTACCAGCACTGCCGCGAGCGCGACGGCTTTCTCCATATCCACACCCCTACCACCGGCCGACTGCCGCTGATCGAGTCGATCTTTCGCGCCGTGCTGGCCGCCGAGCACGGCGGCCTCAGCGACGCCGCTCTCGTGGAGACTCTGGGCGACCGCGCCGGCGCCGTCCCGCTGACCGTCCCTCTGCTCAGACGTTTGCGCGACTCGGTGCGCCGCTACCCCATGCGCTCGGTCGACCGCCGGCTGTTCGGCCGCTCCTGACCCTGAGCCGGACGAGCCCCGTGTGACCCTGCTGCTGAGCAGCGACGACCTGGCCCGCTTGCTCGACGTGGACCGCGTGGTCGACGCTGTGCAAACGGCGTTCGCCAGCTACAGCGCCGGCCTGACGGTGACGCCTCTGCGCGTCGGTGTCGAGCCGCCCGGTACCGACGGGGTGCTGCTGGCCATGCCGTGCGCGGTGGCCGAGCCGGCCGCCCTGGGCGCCAAGATCGTGTCAGTCTTCCGCGGCAATCCGGCGCGCGGGCTGCCGACGGTGACGTCGGTCTATCTGCTCAGCGACTACGGGACAGGCGCACCCCTGGCGGTGATGGACGGCGGCTACCT